>Ga0302271_10001395_pt1 | contig 23207 bp, 12 predicted proteins | sample III_Bog_N1_1_FD_198767 | JGI IMG/M metagenome (GOLD analysis project Ga0302271, IMG submission 198767) | Peat permafrost microbial communities from Stordalen Mire near Abisko, Sweden - III_Bog_N1_1 | ecosystem: Environmental > Terrestrial > Soil > Wetlands > Peat | place: Sweden: Abisko... | reverse complement strand
TGTAATTGCAACTTTCTATCAAACTAGCTGTTAACTGTATCTTGACTAAACACAATCTAAAAAGTTTACATTATCCTTGAAGATCCTAGCTTTCTTAAAACTCTTCATGACTTCATCATTGATTGCGATTTCTTGTTCCATTTTTTTCAAATAATTAGCGTCTCTCAATAATATTTATTCTTTTTTTGATCTTTGAACTCTCCCGCCTAGCTTGATCACTTCGCTCAATCACTTTATCAAATAAAGAAAGTTGTGGTATCTTTCTAAGATACAATGAAGCTAAAATAATACTTTTTGAATCTCTCAAAGCAGTGATTATTAAGAGAATACACTAACACTATTTTAATTAAGGGAACGACTTATTAAGTGTAATTCAGTTTAAACATGGAATGCTTTACCTTCTTTATTCAATCATTTTGTATCTTATGTATCATGATTGTCATTCTATTTTTCATGAGATTTTAAGATAGTTTATTGAGTTATCAAAGGATCATCCCTGTGATTTTTAATACCTAACAGTTTATTAGTGATAAATGATTGGGAAGATAGAAATTGAATTATTTGAAATGATAATAGGTGTGAAGGCTTTGTTAAAAACAGAGAGAGAAAGATGAAACAATATATTGAAATATAAATATTTTTTAACCTTACTCAGAAATAATAAGACGCGAATCTATCAAAACATTAGTTAATAAAAATGATAGGGTTTCGTGATAAGAAAGTTAAATTCAAATTTTTACCGAATTGTGTTTTTAAAATAAAAAAATCAGAAAAATATTGTAGCTAAATATCCTTCTTAGGGTCAGATTGATTCTTATGTATTGTAAAGTAAAAAGGTTGACTAAAATTATTGAAATAAGCAGTTCAGAGCAGAAAGATAGTGGGATCAAAATGAACATTTTCAAAATTTTCCTTTCTTTTGTTTTTTTATTAGTTATTTCCTAGACAACCAAGTCTAAAACTCTTTTTTGAGTAAAAATGGATATTTTTCGATAATTAAACTGTTATTCTTTTCAAAACTCAATGTATATTATTCATGGCACACTCATTAATAAATTCAGATGATTCTTTTATTTCCATTATTTTTTTTGGAGTTTTTAGTTAAAATCAATAGGTTTTTTGTTTTACATTTTGAAAAATCTTTTACACAAATTGGGCAAATACTTTCATGTACTAAAGATACTCTACTATTGTTTAATATAGAAATAACTTGATTGATAGAGAGGGTGATATAACATCTGTGCGATATTAGTGTCGAAATAGATATATTTTTTATTGAAAATAACTGGTTTATTTTCATCTAATAGTTCCTTCCTTTCCTCAAATGAGTTGTATTCAAAACGTATGTATTTTAACCTTCTAAAAATTTAGTATTTTTTATTAAGATAATTTACTATCGTTTTAATCAGAAATTAAGAAAAGATGATTCTCAATCATCATAGTTAAACATATATTTTCTAACATTATCCATTGCTTCCTGACTTACTTAACAATTAATAACCCTACATAAAAAGATTCTAAAGCAATGCATGTGACTATCTACTCCTTAACTCAATTTAGAAGAACGATAGAAGAATGTGTAAATGATTAATCAAGACTGGCTATTTTTCGAATTAAAATAACTTTCTTTTTATGTCAAGAGCTACTGACAAAGAGAAGTAAAAAATTAATAATTGTAAAAAATTTGATTTCCTAAGAGAAGAATAAGAATAGTCAAGTTACTGACTACAAAAAACTTTCCAAAAAATCTCCGATAAGTTCTTTTTTGTCCAGTGTAAGATAAAAAGATGTTGTTTCAGGTTCACGTCTAATAATTTTATGTTAAAGGAAGGATTCAGCTCCTTTATGGGTGGTAATAAATTTTTAAATGATATCTTATTGAGAATGCGCATTTTTCTAGCTGAATCTAATTTTATACTAAAGTTAATTAATCTGTCAATCTTCTAAATTAACTTCCTTTAGATTTTTTATTATTCAATCAACTTATAATATTTTTCAATTATTACTGAAAAAATCGAATCAAATTAAAAATTTTAACCTGAATTCTGCTTAGAATAATGGTTCATTATCTTTTTTGAAGCTTACAATTTGCAGGAGGATCGAAAGGAGCAGTGTGTTAAAATCTAACAATTAACTGCTTGTTGAATATTCAAAACAAAAAAGATCAGAAAAGAGAAATCTAAAAATACGAAAAAAGAAAGAAGAAAAAATAATGCATCTCAATAAACTAATAATAGAGAGCCAGAGGCTGTTCACTTTTTCTAATAAGCTGATTATTTCGTTAAGAAATTAGCAGTGAAATCTTCTGAAATTAATTCGTTTTTATTGTAATAATTAACTCAAGAGAGACTGCCCAGTAAGAGAGGAAATAGTTGCATCAGCTGGAAAGTAATCTAATCTTTCAAAATTTGTAATAAGCCAATAGAGCTTAGTTTGAAGTAATGTGTTAATAACTAGATAATTTTTTCAATCGAAAAAGAAAGAATTGGTAATCTGGATCAGTTAATAGATTTAAATGAATTTGAGTTTATTTTCTTGCGAAAGCACTTAAATTTTGAGCAGATTATCAATCTTAATCTTAAAATAATTAAAATCAAGAAACAAATAATCCCGCAAAACAAATACAAAACAACACTCGCTAACTAACTAAAAATGGCACTAGTCGATATCCTTTCATTGACTGAAACTCAAGACTTATCTTTCGATTTGTACGAATCTGATGAAGAAGAGGAATATCAACGAATTGAGAAATAAAATGAAAATATTGCTGAGAAAATTCTAGGAATTCAAACTAAAGCCACAAGAAACATCATTATTAATCACATAAAATAATCATAAGGTTCTACTTCCATTAGTGGCACCTCCAGTATGGAAACATCAACAAACGCCCCTTGAAAAACTCATCTGAAAAGTTACTCTTAGAAACCACTCCAACAATTGTGCAATAATATTCCTTAACCATAATCCGTTTCTTCGCTTCTCATGCAAAGAAAAACTATTTATTCCTTTCATTACACTAATATACCTGAAGAGATAATTCCATGTTTATTACATATTTCAAAATTTTAAAAGCTATCTTGATTTTATCTCCAAGAGAATATCTTATTATTTCGAGACTTTTTATGACCATTTATTAAAATCTTGTGGGAATATTATCCAAAATTATGAAAAATTGTCCCACCTATTCTTGAATTGGCTTTAATATTAAATTTCAATAATAAATGTAATCATTTTGATATGTGATAAATATGTGATTTTCTTATTTAAACTAGTTAAATTTTTGGTATTTAAATCGAAAAAGCATATTCCCTGAATGGTTATTTCACATTCACAAAAATTAAATTACACTGAGAACTGAGAGGTAATTTAAAAATAAAGACCAAAATCAATACTACAAAGAAACTTTTAGGATTAACCAGCAAATAATTGCTTAATGTTTGGAGGGGTAGCTTTCTCTCTCTTCTATGGTTTTGTTTCACAGACAGAGGTTTATTTGAAGCAAAGTTTTAGGGAAGTGGACTTATTAAGTCTACTTGAAATTTCTTATTTTCTTGTTTTCAGCAATATTAAGAAGAAGAAGGAAGTGACAAAATCTGAATAAGAATTTAAAGATAATAATTTTTAATTATTATTGGCTAATAATTCTAGAATCACCTCTTTATTAGGGATTCCCTATTAATATTTTATGAATAAAATAGATTATTCAAAACTATTTTTCATTTTAGTTTCCATGGAAATAAGGCAAAACCAAATCAACTTGGCACATCTTTCTGAAAAGCATAATATTCAAATTAAGGGTTTTCTCAAGAGATATAATTTTAGTTAAGAAGTCTTTGATAGAAAAATAGAAAGTAGGGGGAAAGCTTTTGGAAAGAGAGAGGAGGGGAACAAAATAAGTTAAAAAGAACCAAAAGAATCAAAAATACGCAGACTAAAAAGATCAACTCAAATGGTAATAATTTTATCTAATGCAACTAAACACACTCCTCATTTTCAAGCATGATTTCATTTTATCTTCAGCATTCCTCTTATTAATAGCTTCTGATTCCTTAATGAGAGATGCTTATTCCAAATAGGATTAGTTTAAAAGACAAGTTAAAAAAGAAGGATTTGCTCATGATTGAGTTTGATTTACAATAATCAATTACATAGTAATATTAAACACTAAAGGGTATTTGGTTCTACAAGATGGACACTTGATTTGTGTCTTTTAGAAATGAAATAATAGCAAAGATAAACAGATAAGTATTGCTGAAGCTACAGTTTAAGAGAATGAGAATTAACTAGAAATAAACGCAATTAATTATTATTATCAAATTGCTTTATTCTTATTTTTGATATTTATTTACAAAACAGCCTAAGGAGATCACCGATATCAAGAAGTTCATGAAACTTTGGGGAACTAATAAAGACGCTCCCGCTGCCGCCTCTTCAGGTGTCAAGAAAGTCGTTTACGTTAAATCCGGCAAGAAGATCACCAAGTTCAAGATTAGAGGCAAGAAGTATCTCTACACCTTCAAGACTGCTGATGCCAAGATTGCCAAGGGTATTAGAGACGCTATCCCTCCTGGTAAAATATTTTGAAAGCAATAAAATACTTGGAATGTTAATACTATTTTTTGGTTTAAGCCTTCTCCAAGGTCGAAATCAAGAGCAAGAATGTTAAAAAGGCAGCCACCAAGAGAGCTTGATTAAACAATATTCAATTAGCGATATTTGTAGCTTCACTAAAGCATATTCTTAGACAACTTTCCCTTTTTTATGTTTGTATCTTTTAAAACTATTTAAAACGCACAGCATTTTATTATTTCAATAAAAAGAAAAATATGTAGATTAATACTAGCCACAAAGCTATTATTGGCCATATAAATGGTTCTTTATTTTCAACTTTTCTCAATGGGAGTTATTGTTAATGCTTGGACAAGAGGATTCTTTAAGTTTATCATCGACTAAGATATTTTCTTGTATGTCAAGTTCGTAGGGCAAGTTTTATTCACTTGAAGATTTGCAGGTGATATCGTTATTTTCATCCAGAGTTAGTCCATCATACAAGCGTTTTGGGCTATTTCTGGTGTCTTCGTGGTTATCTTCAGGGAGATGGAGAGTCTACCGTATGTTATCGAAATCATAGAAACTTCCATTCCAAAGGATAAGATGATCGCCTCTTTTGTATGCAAACAGAAAAACAAATAGCCCCATAATTGGGTAGTTGATCAGAGAGTACGGCCATGTATGCACGTTAAAAGTTGTTATGATCATGTATACCACTGACCCGAGAATATAACCGAAGGAACCAATGTAAGTGAAAGCTTTTGTGTTTAGGTTCCTTTGACTTTTGTCAAAACGATAGCATAAATTTATGAGAATTCCTAAAAAAGCTGTGCCAGAAACTGGTAGCCAATTGCACCATTTGTCATAGATAACATTGATGCTTGGAAAAGCAATTATAAATGGCTCATTGTAATCGTTAATAAAAATAGTGTCATAACTCAGAGCTTAAGTTACATAGACAATGAAACCTCCAATTGAGTCAACAAGCAAGCAAATAGTCAGGAATATAGACGCTTGTTTCAACGCCTTGAACTTCAGCAGCTTCATCATCGATCCTAACAAGCAGATCGCAAGGAAATCACTTGCCCACCAGGCTTTTCCTGAAATAATCCAGATCACAAGAAGTAAAGCAGCTAATGAAGCACTAATTATGTCCATGATCTAAAAGCTAAATATATTTATCTTAAAAAGAATCCTTGAAACTTTCGAATGAATCGTCTTAGAGTGGCATTGAAGTTCTGAAAAGAAGAACCATGCTGCTACCCCAGAAACCACACCCATCACTACAGTCATAGATCTTTCTAGCGCTTGCTTATTCATAACTTGATTGAGCAGAGCTATTAAGGCTACTAAAGCTGCATATATCCAAGCGTAATACCACTGTATTTCGTATCGCATAAAGTTGTCTTTCCATTTGATGCTCATTGGTTAAGAGTAGATTGCTAAGAAAAAGACCATCACAACTAATATCAGTGTCAGTAATGTCAGACTCACTGCGTATTTCACAGGGCGAAACTCTTAATCACAGACATACATAAAATAGGCTTATACTTGATAAATATTAGATTGAAGGTCCTGTGTTGAAGAAAAGACAAAATTTACAGAAAGAGCAGTCCAGTAGTTATCATAGTGGTAAGGTTTGGTACAAAGAACATTGAGATTTAATGAAGAAGTTGAATCTGCTTAAATAGGAATAGGTTAGTTAGGTTTGATTAGTACGTCTTAAGGAACTAAACTAGGGTTCAATCCATGAGTAAAATGTGATTAAATCAAATAACTGGCTAGATAGATTGCTTCACCTTCAGATGGATTATTGTTCTTGACAATGAAAAAAGGGTGCTCGTTCTTATTGTAAGTGTAAGTGAAAAAATCAGGACTTGAGCAGCATTCTTAATTCCACTGTGATTTATCGAAATCATCGTTCAAAGAGTCATCTGAGAAAACGATTGTCTGATCTTTTGTAGCTTGCTGCCAATCATTTGCAAAGATAATGGATATTTATGGAGTCCATTCTTTTTCTTATTCATTGAGTATTTGTTCAAGATTCTGTTTGCAAGCTGATAATCCAATTAAGAATGACCACGCAAATATTTAGACAAGCTGCTAAAGGTGATGTTTAAGCTTCATTTCCAATGATTTTCTAATTATCTTTATCTACAGTATTCCAAATAAATTATTCCCGATATTATGAAATCTTTTGTGTCATTACAATCCTGCTGATTTGATAACCTGATTTCTGTATTAGGAAGGTAAACTCTTGCTGATCTGAGATCTAGATGGCTGATGTTATCCTTAAGCCGAAAATATTGTATTTCTTAAAATAATTTCAAAAAGAACAAAAAAATTCTTGAATTACCAAAATTCAATGAAACTATCAATTTGTATTGCGCACTTGATGTTTTAGAATTTTTTTTCTTATCCCCTCATTTTCTCTCCATTTATCTGATATTATGATTAGATATCTTGTACTAACTTTTATTTGAACAATTTCTTAATAAGAAGAAGCTCAATTTTCAAAATAGAATTGAGTTGGAGATATTAAAAGAATATATTATCAAATTTCAATTAAATAAGTAATAGTTCCCTAGCATTCAATGGACGTAGAAGACACGACAAAGACAGACAATGCTCCTTAAGGATTGATCCTTGACTCAAATTAACGTGTAGAAGTTGATGGAAGATTTAGAAATCTTTCGAACCTTGTCAAAATGCTGTCTGAGCAAAATGGAGGAGAGGACATTCCTATCAAGTAGATTTCTTTGGATATGCTTAACATCGTATTGGACTACTGCAAGAGACACAATTGGAATCCACCAAAAGTAAAGAAGCCCATTTAGTCACTCTAGCTGCAAGCTAATCTGAGCGAGCAAGACTATCTCTTCATTAAAGACTATCCTATCTACAAAGACAACAGACTCAAAGATCTAATGAACGCTGCATACTACTTTCAAATTCCAACTTTATATGATGTTTGTATCTGCCGCATTGCCACAGAATACTATTTCGGAAGTGACCAAAACAGCTTTGATGATCTCAAAAAGAGGCTTGACATCAAAGAAGATCTAACTATTGAGACTGAAGAAAAAATTCGCAAAGATTTTGCTTGGGTTTGATGAGGAATGCTTGTTTATGGACTAAATATTTTTTGAAAAAATTGATAAAAATAAAGGAAAGTGAAAGAAAAAATTAGTTCCAAACTTGTATGTGTGTGAGTAGGTTTTCAAATCATGATTAAACCCAAGGGTTTTCCAAATAAACATGCATTCTTTAATGGTTAAATTTGTTAATCTACAGATAAAAAGATTAGATTGAAAAGATCATGCTTAAAGGGGAGATGAATAACATAATCTCCTTAAGGATCAGATTGTTTCTTCACCAAAAGAGAGGGATTTTGAAAATTAGGATAAACCATACGAGCTTTCATTGGATTATTATTGATTTAATCAACTACAAACTGTGCTTCTTAATTCGAAGATGCTTTATTTCTTTATTGTGTGTGTGTGTGTGTGTGCTATATCCACATTACCATTTAATCTTTGAAATTGTAGTTTTTGCTGAAGTATTAAACCTGAGATTAAACTTGACTACCTTTAGTTCGATGTTGACAGAAAACTACTGAAATTTAAACTTTTTCTGATGTTTGAGTAATATTTTTCTCATTAAAACAATAATTTATCTAAAATTAAGAGATCAATGCTTTTATTATTTTGGATTGTGAGTAATTAACAGAAATTAAAACAACAATTACAAAAGTATTCTTGATCCAAAATAGAATAAAAATGGATAGTCCTCGATTTCAGCATGCCCTTAAAACACTCCTTCGACAGCCAAATGCTGATTAGATGCTTAAGAGATCTAAACCAATCGATCGCTCATAAGAAAATGTTTTGAGAGCTACAGGAGGGTTAATTTAAAAGATTAATTGGATTGGTGCTCTTCCTTCAAGTATCCGTGATCGCAATCTCCATCTCAATTGCAACGTTAGTCTGAAACTGCCTTAAAACGATTTCCATAAGCAGCATTTTAAAGTTAAGCGAATTTAGAAGAAATATCAAGAGCCTGAGCTGCCTTTGAATCTAAATCTAGCTCCATAACCTTTAAATGCAACATTTTCAAATGTCAATAATAGCTTTTGGCATTTTCCTAAAGTTCCAGAAGAGGTTTAGCAAAACTAACTTGGCCCTGGGTTAGAGAGTTTTTATTCTCCAAAAACTCCAAATGGCGGAAAGAGATTTTTCAGTGCTAACCCTGCTCGTACTACTCAGATAACACCTCAAGTAAAACCAACTTTAAGAGAAGAAAATCATGAAAAATAAAAGTCCTTCTCGATAAAATATATTGGTAAATAACAAATATTATTATTGTACATTCTCCTAAAGATTATTATTTCTTAGGAGTACATAACGATGTCATTGGTGTTCTGTCGCGGAAAGTGATTGTGGGTTCATTTCATGATAAGGAAAAATCAAAATAAAAAATCAAACTATCAGACAAAATTGGGAATATCGAAATGTCTAAAACTTCCATTTGTTTTTCATCTCCTGTCCATAAAAAGAAAAGTCAAGGCAATGAAGAACCATCTTTTGTTGGAGAAATACCCAAAACTGGAGTTGATGAGAAATTTATTGAGTAGCGGAGACTCAGTGAAATAAAAGAAAATGCTGAGATTGAGGATAAAGGTAAATCAGCATTGAATCAAGATAAATTTGGGAGATATCAAGACATAGAGAATGTAAACGATTAGTTGATATAAATTCCAGAAGCTAATTAGCTCAGCTATTAGTTTTCTTCAGCTAATGCTTCTAGGGAATATGAATCTCATATTCTTGCTCCAAAATCACCATATAAAATCGCTCTCAAAAAAGATCCTAGACCACAAACATCTAATATCTCAAGGCCAAAATCTTGTTTTACAGGGTCACATTCTAATCGTTCTCAAAAAGCTGGTAATGATGGGTTGATTATTAATTAATTAGCAACCAGTAACTCGCCTGAAAAAGAGAAAGAAATGAATGTAATTAACTAGCCAATGGAAAAGATTGACTAAGCCATTAAATTAATAAATATCTAGAAACCCAATAAAGAAGAAACTGCTTAAGTAGTAGACACAACAATTCCTGATCCAGAAAAGTACGACAAGTTCATTGTGAATAAGTACTCCATCTAGCATAAGCTGACAGCATTGAAGAAAAGAAGAGAAGAAAGCCCATATTATTTAAAAAAATAATTTTTCGTTTCTCTTGCAAATTATTGAAAAATACTATGGAAAATTACATTTCATTAAAATAAAAAAATAGTAAAAAGATAATAATAGCATTAATACTAATTATTGTCATAAGATAAGTGAATAATGTTAATCTGTTATGTGTAGACATGCATAAAATAGATATTGTGAATTAATGGTTGTACAGAATTCAGGATTAAGTCTTTCAAATCTTAAACTGAAGGCAAGAAGTCATTTTCAACATCTTCTTACAAAATATTGAAGAATTTATTAGCTGATCATTTGGTAACCAAAAAAATAAATAAAACTTTCCTTAAGTTATGTTACAACAATGACCTTCTCCTAATTTACATACCCAACAAGCAAGAGACATAGCTCAAGCTTAAATTAATACCTTTTGATTGAAATTTCTATTATTTTTGAGAACTATTAAACTTACCTAACTGTCAACAAGCTGTTTAAAAGAAAATAATTTCAAAGAGATACTCTCGAATTCTATTTTGTTTACTTTAACAATTTGATCAAGTTTACAAACTTTTTGTTTATTTATCTAAATTTTAATGAACATAAACTAGCCAATAACCAAAGAAGATTATTCCATCATTTATTGGTATTTTCATTACAATAATGCAAACAATTAATGTAATTAATAATACATTGTTCATTTATTATTGATAAAGAAGGTGATTATTTTTGAATGTGTTTTATATAATGAATATATGTATTTCAATAAAACAATTCCATTTTAAAAAAACGAAATTTTTTCAGCAACACTTGATATTAGCTGTTAGAGCACAACACCAGAGTTGTAGAGCTAAAAGTTAAAAAAAGAAACCAAAACTCTATCCTTGACAATCCCATCAAGAAAATGTGAAGAAGAAGATAATGATTTCAATGATAGATCCTTTCATTTGAGATGTAAGTTAGCCAAGGTTTAAATAGCAGTAAATAATTCAATAAACACATATTCAATCATACAACTCTAAGCACTATAATTTGAAAGAATGCTTCAACAAGTGTTCTGTTTGTTTAGATTGCAAGTTATCGCTAAGTTGCATGTCGAAACTTGAAAGACTGATCAAGTTGGAGAGGGGATAGAAAAGAGAATATGATCCAATGTCGCAGATTTCATTGTATCTTAAATCTAGGGAGAGCATTGAGAGGTTGAGGAGATACTCTATAGGACATAATAAAGATTGCACCCCTGTATCTCCAATTTGGTTGCTATTAAGATTTAAGGTTAGGTTTGAGAGATTAAAGAGATTCGCTAAAGGAGATAGCAGAGATTATGCTCCTAAGTCTCCAATTTAGTTGTGAGCTAGATTTAGGGTTAGGCTTGTAAGATTGAGGAGATTCTCTAAAGGAGTTAACAGAGACTACGTTCCTATGTCTCCAATTTAGTTGTGAGTTAGATTTAAGGTTAGGCTTGTAAGATTGAGGAGATTGGCTAAAGGTGATAACAGAGATTACGCTCCTATGTCTCCAACTTAGTTAAAATCTAGAAAAAGGGCTAAACTTGAGAGATTAAGAAGATTGGCTAAGGGAGATAGCAGAGATTACGCACCTGTGTGTCCGATTCGGTTACAATAAAAAAATAAGGTTAACCTTGAAAGATTAGGGAAATTGGCTAAGGGAAATAACAGAGATAAAACTCCATCGTCTCCAATTTAGTTGTTATTTAGATTTAAGGTTAAGCTTGTGAAGTTAAGGAGATTGGCTAAAGGAGATAACAAAGAATACGCTCCTATGTCTCCAATTTAGTTGTTATTCAGATTTAGTGTTATGCTTGATAAATTAAGGAGATTCATTAAAGGAGATAGCAGAGATTAGGCACCTATGTCCCCAATTTAGTTGTAAACTAGAAAAATGGCTAGGCCTGAGAGATTGAACAGATTAGCTAAGGGAGATAACAAAGATTATGCTCCTTTGTCTCCAATTCGATTGCTATAAAGATTTAAGGTTAGATTTGAGAGGTTTGCGAGATTGGTTAAAGGAGATAGCAGAGATTAAGCTCCTAAGTCTCCAATTAGGTTGTTACATATATTCAGGGTTAGATTTGAGATATTAAGAAGATTCGCCAAGGGAAATAACAGAGATTACGCTCCTATGTCTCCAATTTAATTGTAATCTAAAAAAAGGGCTATGCTTGAGAGATTAATGAGATTAGCTAAAGGTGTTAAAAGAGATTCTGCTCCTAAATCTTCAATATGGTTGCTTTTAAGATTAAGATCTAAGCTTGAGAGATGAATGAGATTCGCTAAAGAAAAAAACAGAAATTAAGCTCCGATGTCTCCAATTCGGTTGCTATTTAAATATAAGGTTAGGTTTGAGAGATTAAGGAGATTCGTTAAAGGAGATAACAGAGATTACGCTCCTATGTGTCCAATTTAGTTATTATCTAGATTTAAAGTAAGGATTTAAATTTTAAGGAGTTTCCCTAAGGGGGATAACAGAGATTACGCTCCTATGTCTCCAATTCGGTTGCTATTAAGATTTAAGGTTAGGTTTGAGAGATTAAGGAGATTCACTAAAGGAGATAAAAGAGATTAAGCTCCTGTGTGTCCAATTAGATTGCTGTTAAAATTTAGGGCTAGAATTGAAATATTAAAAAGATTCTCTAAAGGAAATAACAGAGATTACATTCCTATGTCTCCAATTTAGTTGTTATTCAGATTCAGGGTTAAGCTTGATATATTAAGAAGATTTGATAAGGGAAATAACAGAGATTACGCTCCTATGTCTCCAATTTCATTGTTGTTTAGATTTAGTGTTATGCTTGAGAGATCAAGGAGATTGCCTAAAGGAGATAACAGAGATTATGCTCCTATGTCTCCAATTCTGTTGCAATAGAGATTTAGGGTTAGGTTTGTGAGATTAAGGAAATTCTCTAAAGGAGATAACAGTGATTACGCTCCTCTGTGCCCAATTTAGTTGTTATCTAGATTAAGGATTAGGCTTGAGAGATTAAGGAGATTCGATAAGGGAGATAACAGACATTACGCTCCAATATTTCCAATTTGGTTGCTTTTAAGATTAAGAGCTAGGGTAGAGAGATTAAAGAGATTTGCTAAAGGTAATAACAGATATTACGCTCCTATGTCTCCAATTAGGTTGTTATTAAGATTTAAGGTTATGTTTGAGAGATTAAGGAGATTCTCTAAAGGAGATAACAGAGATTACGCTCCTCTATATCCAATTTGGTTGCTACAAATTATTAGGGTTAAGCTTGTGAGATTCAGGAGATTCGCTATGGGAGATAACAGAGACTACGCTCCTATATCTCCAATTTAGTTGTTTTTTATATTTAGGGTTAGGCTTGAGAGACTAAGGAGATTCTCTAAAGGAGATAACAAAGATTACGCTTCTATGTGTCTAATTGAATTTTCTTAGAGGCTGAGTGAGACACTTTATAAATTGACTAGCCTAGCTAAGGGAGATATAAGAAATTTAGCTCCAAAAGATAAAATTGAACTTCTTGTACAATTAAGTGAGATCCTTGACAAATTGAGGAGATTACTGATTAAATCTAAGAGAGATTTTGTCTCTGTATCCCCAATCCATTTTTATTTAAGATTGAGACAGACACTGAAAAGACCAGCAAATCTCATCGGGGCTTATTTAAAATCAACTAATACATTGCAATCCTCGATAGTTAAATTCTTTAGCTATTGAGAATTATTCTCATTTAAATCTTTAGAATTGTCCTTGTTTTCCTTCTAAAAATCAGTGAACTTCTCAATCAAATTCCTAAGAGCTTTTCTTTACTGTGGCTAAAACATAAGAAGCTATTTAGTAATTCTTTTAAAACCTGTTTTTGTGCTAATCTAAGAGTTCATATCCAAGCAGATCTCAATAGATGATAGAGGAGCTGACAACAGCTATCGAGCAAGTTATTCCTCTGAACAGACAAGCTAGTTGTCAAGGAGAAAGAGGCATAGGCCGACTGAGAAGCTATCAGTTAAGTATGTAGAAAGATCAGGATTTTCCCATCTCTCTGGTGCAAAATATAAGGGAGATTCTCTGTTATGTCTCTGCAAAAAACAATTCACAGGTGATTAATATTCCCGTTTAAGTATTTGGTTTTCTAAAGTTGACAATTCTTCGAAATTATCCTGTAATTGAACTGCATGACTGAAGTTGCTTAACTTGACAACTACTTATCCTGATCCGTTTTCTGTGATTAAAAAACTGTCTAGCTTGATGTTCCTATGGAGTATTCGATTCTCATGAAGGAAACTAACTGAATCAATGATTTGAAGGCTCAAAAGATTCTTTTGTTCATCTGAGTATTCTCCATAGATTCTCTGCAATTCCAGGTGATGGATAAGGGAGTACTTGCATCTCTCCAGTTCATAGACTACAAACTCGTTGCCATAAGCATCTTTGAAGAACTTGCACCCGTAGAACTTTACAATGTAAGGAGCTGTACAGATCCTCCTAATGCCTATTTCTCTGATTGTTTCTGCTTTGTTGGTGCTCAATGAGAGTTTAAGAGCAGATTTCCTTTTTTCCATGAGGTTTTCTACTCCGAAGACGATTTCACCAACTCCAACTCCTAAGACATCATATACTTCACTAAACTCTTTCCACTCCAGCATGATGCTTAAAGCGCTCTTTACTAAACCTACAGTTAACTAGGTTTTCCTTTATCCCTTGGCATTAAACCAACTGGCTATGTTATGGAGTTTGCGTTGTCTACTCACTTACCATACAAGAAAATCTATCATTATCCTTTTAGAAGGAAGTGGCAGAAGGAGACAGTCTATATGGCTCTTCAAAACGACTGAAAATAATGGTATCTTCAAAGCTCCTGTTTGTTTCTAAAGAAGCAACAGCAGCATTGAGCGAGCACTCTAGCCATTCTCTCTTGGCTTACTCAATAAAGAACATGCTACCTTGTAAAGCAAAGTACTTTGATTGAGTTGGTGGGTTTCCAACATGGTTGTTAAGTCAGTTTAAGCAAGCCCAATGTTAGAGATTTTCGAGTAATCAAAATTAATGCCAATATTATCCAACTGAAGGAAAACTTTTCCCAAAGAAACAAGATCTTATTCAAGGCTGTTTCTTCTCATAGGGGGCATTCGGCCCTAGGATTCATTTTCGAAAACCTAATTCTCTGGATTTCCCGGTTAAGCAGGAGAGGTAAACTGAAGATTGCACAGTTTCAGAAAAACCGGATATTCTAAGCTCGATGAGACTAAGAAGTATTGGGATGTGATGTTTCCATGGGCTATGTGCTTTTGATGCAACATGTTCACAGCATCAAGCATTTGAATCGCTAACACTTCCTTAAAGGCTTCAGAAGGAGTATCATTATTTTTCTCTGAATACCGCTGAATGGTGTCGTGTAAGCTTTCTTGGCACATCTCCATTTGCTACACAAAATAGACCTTCCGAGCAGTATTTGAGTTCTTACTTTTACCCTATTCAGCACTTTCATCCATTTCTGTAAGAAAGAATTAATTCTAAATAGCCATATGATAATCGCTCGAAGGAAGTTATTTCCTTATAGCATACTCTCTTTCCATTGCTTAAATTTAGCAATTTGTGTGATCAGTACATTCAAGTACTTTCAGAGCCACCTCTTCAATCCCATTCTTTTTAGCTCTGAGAATTAGCGCGAAAGATCCGTTTGCTTTGTAGCTGATGTCAGAATATTCAGCCTACTAGGTTGCCATCCAGGCTATAAACTTCTCTATGGACTGAAGACTGAAGCTACAGTTTTTGGTTTGGCTTGCAATTTTATCAGAGGATGCACTCATTTTCAGAAATTTTTACTGGTTTGATTATCAGATTGCTATCAAATGAATTGTTTTGTTTGAAGGAAAATTAATATTATTGGGTATGATTACATAATTCTAGTAGATTTATGACATTATTTACATGTAATATTTACATTTCACAAATATTTGGATATAAAAGCATAATAGTTTACCTAACTTTTTTAGTTTTTAGGGGTTAGTAATGAAAAATATTTTAAAACAAGTATTTATTTGTTTTTTTTAGCATAAAAAGACACCTTCAATAGAATCTGGTTTATTTTTAAAACATATTCGGAAAGAAAGTTGACGCTTTTCTTTAATCATTTGGTCCGAGCTTATTTTTACCTCTTTAATTCCTAATGCTTCCATTTCTTCTAGATATCTTTTTGGATTTTAGCATTTTCTCTTTCTATTGCAATATGACTTCTAAATTATTATGAGGGAAGTATATTTTATATGACTTTATACTTTCCATAAATTACTCTGTGAACTCATTTTATGCTGCTTCGAAGACATGAAAAGGCTTCATTAACTACGAATCTTAACATTAAGACCCGTAATGTTCTCCATTTAACTATATTACATCATTAACTTAATCACAAGCTATGTTTTTAGGAGTTTCACAAGATTCACATAAAGAATCTCTTATTTATTCATCTGATTATTTGACTAAGCTTTACTAGCAATTCAGAGGTTGTGATACGAAATAAGACGATGTAATTGAGTTCTAGATAGTAAAACCTTTCTCTGGAGGCATTTTAGGTTTGCAAAATATCCCTAAAACGTTATCTTAATGTTGAAAAGCATTGTTATTTATCATTTCAACAGAAGAGGAATGCAATAGTTATTATTTGAGCTACGTATTTTTTGTTGATTGTTTAGAAAGCTAAATATTAGAGAGAGACCTAACAGGATTTTTGGAATCAAGTTACTCCAGTTTGCTTTGATTTGCAAGCCTATCAAATTCACTAATCTGATTTATTTCTTCGATGATAAATTACTTGACACTCTATTCAACATCTTTGATTCTTCCTACAGAAGAGAATTTACTTCTTTAAGGGCGTTGATATGAAGATATTTGATGCGCCTCTTGGTCAAGATGATCAGAGATTAGTTTTAATTTATTAGGATGATAGCCTAGAAGATGGCAACTATTAGATAGATGAGAAGTGCTTTTGCATGAAACACAATTCAAATCAAACTTTTAAAAGGATTCAACGAATAACAGTTGATCTTTCATATGGTTGTAAGTCTCCTTGTCAGCTGAAAACTCTTCTAATTCTTTAAGAAAGTCTTTGATATCTAAAGATACAACTGTAGAAGTTCTTTAAACAAATAAAATAAGTAAAGATTTTTATTGTAAATTCATAAACTTACCCTAGAGAAGTGGCTGTAAAAATGGGTGAATAAGTCTAAATTAAGAATTCATAGGCGCCAAATGAAGAAATACTATGAAGTTTTTTAAAATGCTTGAGTTATTGTGAGTGGCTGTGTCTGATTGACAGTTGAACTCTTCCTTAGGTAAGAATGAATAATGAAGGAGAATGTAACTTCTCTTATTCTTGGATAACTTCTCCAGAAACAAATGTTTTTTCTTAGAGACATAGAGCGAGTCGTCGAAGGAATGGAAGAGAGAAATTAGAATTAAGTTATTTCATAGACTGAAGTAATCTCACATTAACTTCTTATTTGATTGTAGTCTATAATGAAAGTGAAAGAGTTGAGAGCGCAGTGAAAGAAGATATTCCTCGTTTCGATCGTTCTTCTTAAGTAAACTTAAAATCCTTTCTTGCAAGATTTTAAAGATCAGGAGAAACTTTAGCTTCTGTCATGTATTTGTTTAAGATTGCGAATTTTTCTCTAAAGCGTTATTATTTTGCATTTGATTCAGCAATTAAAGATCCAATCTGATTCAAGGCATAACCAAAGCTTACACATGAAAGCAAAGCCATGAAAATAACAAACATCCTCTCAAACGGATGAATCGGAGAAATATCACCATATCCGATAGTGGTAATTGTAACCACAGCAAAATAAATTGAATTTGCATATAATTCATACTTTTCTAAGTTTTCTTCTTTGTATTGATCCAACCAAGAGGGTTTTTGTAGCTCTTCACTTACATAAGCTCCTAACTTATACCATAGACAACCGAAGATATGGCAAAGATAAAGGATTTAAAATAGTAGGATATACAGATTAATGACTTGAACATATTAATCGTCTAAACGAGATATTTCTCTGATTTTATCCATGCGGAAAGTCAATTGCTTTACTTTCATGACATAAGCCATTCTAACTACCTTAAATCCTAAAGGTTCATTCCATTTTAAGCAAATTAGGCATAGGCATTCAACCAACAATCTTTAGTTCACATAGTTTTTTAGAATAGGCCATCTTCGTTTCTCTGATTCACCTTGTTGAATTCATAAAATTTGTAATTTATTAGATTAAAAAAAGCATTTAAATTCTCAACTTCCTTGTTTTATGATTACCTTGCAAAAACAAACTAGTGTTGAGAGAAATAAGGAGATCTAAGACGAAGAAGACGTAGTTAGCTAATTAAAATCCTTCGCTCAACGAAACAGAAAATGATATTTCCAAAGGGATTAAGATTAAATTAAAAATAATCTAAGCCATCACAAGGCAATCCCAAAGCAGAAATAGCGGATGCAGTGGTTCGAACAAAGGGATATATTTGCCTAACTATTAACAGCTAGAACTTACAGATGATGCTAATGCACAGAGAGGTCTTGAAAAGCTTTTTAACTTCTTCTTAGTGCTGAGGCAAAAAATATCAAACTTTTTTCTCCAGCGAGATCGAGTTATTGGAACAAAAGATTTTTCTTTTTTTAACTCAGAAAATATAGCAAAAAATGCTTTATCGTTGATTGCTTCTGATTATTCCATTTTCAGCAGCTCAGGATGACGAAACACTAGAATCTTCTTCATTTTAAAGATGAATCTATTTGTCAGAAGAAGCATTTTAAAGAAATGAAATCTCCATATTTTCTTTGTTTGCAAATTATCTTGGCTTAGTAGTTTCTTCTGAATGTTATTATGATTATTCATCAAACAGATCGAGGAGGACTAATCATTTGAAACTCCTCTTACATCATTTTTTATAAGATTAGAAAGCAAATAATTAGAACAACGTTTAGTGTATTGCTTTGATTTAGTAGTTTAAATGGTTTTCTTATCTTCAAATTGTTTATCCGTATTATGTGTTTTTTGAGTTGAACTCTCTGGACATATCTTTTTATCTTTTGGAGAATGCACAATATTATGTTGGTCCTTTTAGATAACGCTTAGATTTACTTTTTAGTTTCTTTAGTTATTTCTAAGTTCTGATCCTTTGTATTCTTCCTAAAAAGAAAAGTCGTTTCTTTTCTTATCAAAATGTTCTTCTTCTTCATTATCATTAAGTTCATCGTTATTTAAAGTAGTTTGATGAGATTTAATTGCGAAAAATGTATCTTCTCCATTGCAAGGTCGCTGTGAATTCGAAAAGATCATGCCTGTATCTTTCTATCTTCTACTGCTGATCAGGTTATTGAAGCTGAGATCTTGACACTACATTTATTGAGAGGTTTGTTTGTTTTATGTAGTTTTAATGCAGTTAATTAGTTTCTACTTCTACTTCTTTTTTGCTTCAATAATATTAAGATTTTCTATTAAAAAAGAATTGTATGTTTGAAGGAAGAAAATATTAAATTTTCTATTGTTATTCAATTATCCTAAAATCCTAATCGAAATGCTAAAAAGTGTTCAATTTAAAATATATTTTATTTATAAACCAACATTTAAGCAATTTATCTTTTAAAGAAGCTAGATTGGAGTTTTAAATAATTCCTATTTTTTCAAATGAAAAAAAAAATAAATAAAAAACTTACTAGAATTTGATTTGTGGCTAATGCTTCATAAAATATCTTGTGGTTCTAAGCAAACATTGTCAGCTTTGTCATCAGACGATAAAATATGACTTATTTAGAAAAATTAAATAATAATAATTTAGAAGACTTGCTAATTTTATAATTCCGCAATTGCATAATTAATTACATTGTTTATTATTTAATTAAAGTGTGTAAGAAATATAAGCATGTAGATAGTGAATCAGATAAAGCATCAAAAATTGGGAAAAGTGCAAGTTGGATTACGCAAAATCATTCCAGATAAAAATCAGATGGGGAAGCGAGAATTTAAAAAAATATTATTTGAATATGTTCTTTCCCTCGATCAAACTTTTTCAAACAGTTCATAAGATTAATTGCTAAATTCCATGGAAACACATTTCAAATATCTCAAGAAGATCGACATGTTCGGTAACCATATTGAACTATCTTATGATAAGGAAAAGACGCACAAAACAAGATTTGGTGGATTTCTTACAGTTCTATTGATCATTCTCTCTATTTTCGCTGTCTACTACTTTGGAAGAGAAGTTATATATCGAAGAAAGCCTAATGTTTCTTCTGCAGAAACTTACTCCAGTAACTCTACTCTCCTCCCAACTTATCTAGAGGGAAACTCTGAAGGGATCATGCTAGCTGTTTAAGTGTATGATTCACTAAAAGAAAACTCGTTGAATGAGTCGATATCATTTTCTGCGTTTCTCCATCTTAAAAGCAAATTCGAAACTTTGCAAGTGTAAGTCTCTCGTGTTGAATGCCTTAATAATAAGTTCACAGTAAACATGTATTCAGATGAATTCAAAAATATGATCTGTTTTGGATTCTCTAACGATGCTCATTGGCAGGTATTTTTTAACTTAACAAACACACTGATCTCAACAAATTAACATTTAAATTAACTAATTCGAAAATAAGCAATGAGAATTTAAAACAAATACAGTATTCAAATTATTATATTTTTAATAATAATTTTCATTTAATATTTTTTAGGAAAATGTCGGCAAACTCGAACTTGTTATTAGCCTTAAAGACAATATCAGTTACTCTTCAGGGGTAATTAATATGATTTTCGTTGAAGCCGCACTGGACCTAACGAATTATGATAATCCTTGCGTTAACTATCTCACAACTCGTTCAATCAATTTTTAAATCGGAAGCTTAAGAAAATTTGAAATCTAATTGAAATAAAATTATGTTGAAACAGACACAGGGATAATATTTTAATCAATAGATACTATTTCTTATCTAAAACCAACAATTCTCAGCTTTGCTCAAGCAGGAGACGATACTTACATGGGATCAACAGATCCCCAAGCTGTGGTTTCTCTAGGGTTTACAATGGATGAAAAAATATTAAAAACTTCTAGAAACTATGAAAAATTCTAAGACTTTTTATCTTCAGTTGGAGGAATCATAAAAATGTTTTCACTTATGTTTGTCTTTATCTCTAAGAAATTCACAAAGCTGGATTTTTACATGAACCTTCTCAATTAGATCTTTAATTTTCAAGATGAAGACTCAGAAGAAACTAATCATAAAGATGAAAATGAGGAAAATGGCTAAGAAAATGTAAATCAGGATAGATGTCAAGATGGTATGATGCAGACAAAATAATTGAAAAAAAATTAAAGCTCTACAAATTATGAAAATTCTATTGCGATATAAAAGCAGAATGAATCAACTATTCCTTTAAATAATTAAATTGAATTGAACAAAAGAAAGAGCTTCAATGCAGGAGTCTTAGAGGGTGAAGGATAAAAAAAGATGTCAAATGACATAAAAAATATTGAACTTGTGTCCAGGCAGAAATCTTAAGAAGGAGTTGATGTAAAAGGCACTTGCAAGATCGAAATCAACCTAGAAGAAGAAGAGAAAATAAATTTACCTCCGTAGGCTAATTTCATTCGCAAAAAGGCAGTCAATAATACTATGCTTATCAGCAAATTCATGCACAAAATTCAGTCCCTTTTGCATGAGTCAAACGTAGATGAAAACAAAATTGAAAAAATCAAAGGAAAACTTAACGAAGAGGGAAACTAATACATTCAGCCTGAGAATAAGCCCCTGAAATGGGGAATCTTAGATTACTTGTAAAATTTATTTTGCTTTGGAAAAGCTTATAAAAAACGTGAATAGATGAAATTCTGCTGGAGAAAGGTTAAAGAGCGTCTCAATGCAGTCTACCTAATGCAAAAGCTTGTCGAACTTGAGAAACTTAAGATTCTGTTACTTGATGAAAATTAACTTAAACTCTTCGATTATCTACCCAAACCTATGATTTCATTAGATTGTGATGAAAGTCGATAAACTGAAAAGTAAACACAACAAGCGATTAAGAAATAATCGACTAACTCTTCATCATCTGGAGTTGAAGAAGGCTTACGAGAAGTTGCCTAGGGAAAATAAGAAAACATTATCAAGAAATCTGGCTGCTTTGGCTGCTTTAATAAACAAGATATCAGTAAAAGAAAAGATGGAAATTTGTCAAGCACAGCCTGTACAAGATCCTAAGGTCATCGTCTAAGCATTGTCTAGCATGCCTTCCATCAAAAATGGATTTAATTGAATGCAAGATCAACTCCACTTGAGAAAGCCCTTAATGCCATGGAAGCTTTCGAGATTATTAAAGAGAAAGAAAGAAAAAGTGCAATTGACATAAAACTAGTTGATATGCTAGATGAACGCATGAAAAAGTGTTTTGAGAGTGCCAACACAAGCTACGAACATATCAATGAATAGCATTAACAAGATCCATGCGATCAAGCAAGGTTTCATTAATTTTTCGATGGAGACAACACTATTAGAGAATTCCTTTATCCTTCTCTTCCCCTCAAGCAAGAAGAGTAACTAAATGGTAGGAGAAGAAGAGCAAATTCTCTGATAGCAGAGCATACTCCATAAAACAATACGAATTTCTACTCAAATGTGAATAACTACAGTAATTCTCGTAATTAATTTAATAGTGGGTCTAATAAAAATCCTTTTACCCCTGCAGTTCTAAACTATTCCTCAGCATTTGGAGGAAATACTCGTTCGCATTTAGTTCCACCATTCAGATACCATGATGATACTAATGGATTCCATAAAAGAGGAGATAGTCCATAAGGATTTTCTAGATATTACCACGAATACAATAGATTCAGTTTGATGGACAGAGAAGGAATTCAATAGAAATCTAGTTTATTCCAACAAAGACAGATTTCGCCTTAAAACAATGGAGGTTAAAATACGAGAAAACATATTTTATAGAAGTAAAAGAGTAGCTTTTCTGTGACTAGCCATACGAGCAGTACAGAGAATGCAACTGCTGGGATTAGAAACAATAAACCTTCATTATTTTCTAGAAAAAATCTAAGCGAAGATAACTTTGATAATCACATCTAACACATGCATTTATATGAGCAACAACAACAGGTATTTTAAGATATTGTCAGCAAATCTGGTTCATTGCATTCATCACCTTCTAGAAGTAACCCTGAATGTATTTCACCTACTATCCCTAGTATTTTCAATAGAATGACTTTTGGGTAGTAGTTTTATGGAAAACCAATGTAATAAAAAATTCAAAGATAACTGAGTGCTAAAAATTTAAATTTCAGTGGTATCGACTCGGAGTTAAATACTATCGAAGAAGACAATTCCTAAGAAAATAACACACCAAAAGGAAGGTCGCAAGGAAATAATAATAATAATAATAATAATAATAATAATAATAATAATAATAATAATAATAATAATAACAACAACAACAACAACAAC
>Ga0302271_10001394_pt1 | contig 23208 bp, 20 predicted proteins | sample III_Bog_N1_1_FD_198767 | JGI IMG/M metagenome (GOLD analysis project Ga0302271, IMG submission 198767) | Peat permafrost microbial communities from Stordalen Mire near Abisko, Sweden - III_Bog_N1_1 | ecosystem: Environmental > Terrestrial > Soil > Wetlands > Peat | place: Sweden: Abisko... | reverse complement strand
TTACAGGGACATTCAATAACTGGGAGAACCCAATTCCACTCAAGAAAATGGAAAACAACTGCTTCGAGATTATCCTGGTAAGCCAATTAAAAAAATAAGATATTTACAAGGCTCTTTTGCTATTTCGAATACACAAATAAAAAAATACTTAATCATCGCTTTCCTCCGCTGAGATTCAATTTTTGTCAGAAACTAAGCCCAGGTGTATATTAATATAAATACATTGTAGACAGTGAATGGAGATTCTCCCCTGATGATCCAACTTGCAACGACGAAAATGGCAACATTAATAATATCATCGACACAACGAACATCGAAAGGAGCATGTCGCTTATTGGGTAAAATGGAGGTTCCGGCAGATTCTTGATGAGTTCGTAGAATAATTCAGTTGGTTTCATACAATAAAATGCACTCCTTGTTAACTCCAATAATGGAAGTAGCGTAGGTGCTGCAAAACAAACAACCGGTGCGAGTAGGAATATGCCGCTATCTGCTCAGTAATAGTAAATTTACGCTCAACTACAACAACAATAGCAATAGTAGTAGTAATAGCATGCACAATAATATAATGCAGCTTATTAATAAATGGTGCTGTCTCAGCAATAGTAGCAGCATCTTTAGTAATAGCAACAGTAGATTTTGAATTATGCCAGCACACAGCAAAATGGAATGAATGCTTAGCAGTTACTTCAGTAGCTTCAGATGAATCAGTAGCTTGTTTAACAATCTTATGAGAGAGTTATTCAGCTGCAGCAGGAACAATAGCAGTAATAATAACATCACTAGCAATGGCCGAATGCTTTGAATTAACAAATCTAGTCTTCATCGACTAATTCTTCTTTACAGCCGCAGCCAAAATAGACCAATCAACTAGTTCCAAACCTTGTCTAAGCTCCTGGAGTTATTTTTTCGCCTGCAAATCTGTTCAATGGGATAAATCTAACGCCCATGCAATAGATGTAATATCAGTAGGCATATCAGAATAGCAGCGGTGTATTTGATAGATCTTAGTTGATTGTCAAAGCGCATATTCTTTAGTAGAATCAGACTAATTTTGATTAAGCATTCAAGGAAGCAGCTCCTTAATTACCTCCTCATCTTCTTGATGTTCCAGCAGTGAAGAAAAGGAATGCGTAAATTGTATCTATCTGGCGTGAGAAGGTTCCTCATCCGCAATTATCATACAAGTCAATGTTCACAAAGACAGAATAAAATAATAGGCATGGCATTGAAACAGAAGAAATCGCAGAAGGATCACATTTTGATAATAAAAACCAACAGAATACACTTGAGAACACCCCTAGCGATGAGGCTGAGATTCTCATGCACGTATTCTAACCAAGTCATTCTATTACTCCAGTTGCTCATGTTACGCTGTAAAGAACAATATCTTTTTTCAAGAAAGACAAGTTTTTCCTCTTAAATCTTTTTTCTATCATATTCATTGGCAATACGAATAATGGCTAATTTGTCTGTTTGTTTCTTCGCAGGAACCACGTAGGAATCGACAACATGAAGCACTGTGAGAAATATAATGTCTACTGTATAACTTAACGATTCAGGACAAAGTATACAACTTATTAATTCTATGTCTCGAAGTACGATACGCAAATCATTTTGTGATTGCACGACATACTCTTTTGTTTTGTCTATGGTTGTCAGCTTTTTTCTAAAAATGACAACCATTGGATTAGATAACTACTTTCAGAGAATTACTTATTGTTTTATTACAAAATTGTAGTTGTTGTTAATGGTATTGTTTCACGAATTGATTTGTCTGTTTCTTCTTATATCAATGTTTTTAAAACATTGAGTAATTCTTAAATCTTTTTGGATGCTCTTTTTTTGAAGAATATTTGAAAAATCAATAAGAAATAATAACTGTTAAACAAGAATAGAATCGAGGAGGAGGAGATACAATAAAATATGAACCAAAATGATTCATAAAATAGAAGTCCGTATTCAGGAGGCACCGGAAGAAATCAAATTTATCTGACTCCTTCTAGAAGACAAGATGAAATATCTTCAGTGATAGGACAGGGCTCGTAATATCGATCAGGAAGCAGATAAGATAGGAAATACTTTAATACAAATTAGACAATAAGAAGATCAGAGGTATTGAATGCATCAAAGTATGTCTGCGATGAGCTGGATGCAGACGAAATTATTAAGTTAAGGGAAGTGTTTGCAAGATGGGATCAAGATGGAAATGGATCGTTATCTCCTCTCGAGATGAAATAAGCGCTCATGCAGTATGACAAGAATATTCCGTAGACTCTAGTAAATGTCATATTTGGGTTGTTAGACAATCAAGGCAAAGGTGCGATTGAATTTGAGGATTTTATCAGTGCGTTCAAGAGAAAAATAATTCTTGATTCGATCGAGAAAACGTATAACCAATACGACGCAGAAAAGAAGGGATATATTACGCTATTAGATCTGAAGAATTTCACTCAGCGAAAACTCAAGCAGAGAGAAGAAGACTCTCTGTTAGAGCAGATCATAACCACAGTAGGAACAGATGGGAAAATCACTAAATAATAATTCATAAATGTTATGGTTGAATATTTCAAGTAGATTAAGTGAATGCATATTGTTGCATGTTTTGTCCATGTAAATGATGTAATTTCACAAACATTAAGGCTCTATTTGCTATCACAACTAAACATGAAAATCACATTGGAGTAACTTTCCAGATGAAAACAGAATTATCTTCTCCTCCTGTGGAAATGATGAACTTGTCGTCGAGTGAAAATCTAACATTAGTAATGTGAGAAGAGTGTCCATCAGCTTCGATGCATTTGGCATTTGCGTTTACGCAAGGCCATTTGTAAAGATTGAGCATGGAATAATCGTCTCCGTTGGCGAGGATGTAGTTCCCATTGATCTTTGAGTGAGATCTGTCGACGTAGTTAATATCTGTGTAATCGTTGTAAGATTTTTTCCACATTTTTTGTACTGGCCATGCGAAAATAGCCGAATGCGAGAACCATTCTGCATCTCTCAAGACAGTTGCTCCAGAGGTAAGATGGCTGAAGTTCTGAAGGTCCCAGAAGAGCAAATCGTAAGCTCCACACACTGATCTCAGATAATTTCCGTCAGCAGAGAAATCGATGTGAGTTATGAATGAAGTATGCTTTGAAAGCTTTTACTTTAGTTGCAAAGAAGGATAGTCGTAAATGTAGATTGTGTTATCATGAGAACCTATGGCGAGAAGGTTTTCAGAAGGAGAGAACTTGACTGCCGATATCCATTCTTTGGCGTGCTTGAAGACTTTTTGAAGTTTCAGGGATTCATCAAGGACTCTTACAGTTCCGTCTTTGAAACCCACGACGAAGGATCCATCGAGAGGAGAAACAGCAACGGACCTAGCTTTTGCTGAGTCTGTGTAGTCATTTCCGTTTTTTATGTCTAATGGGAGTTATTCTCCTTTAGAGTTGACATTGAGATTCGCTGATTTGAGTTGCTTCTTTGAATTTAAACTCCAAATTCTGATTGTTGCGTCGTCAGAAACAGTCGTGAATAAGTCAGGGTTGCGAGCACCAACGAGATCTAACCCCCAGACTTCGTTTGTATAAGAGCCATTGGGAGAATAGTGACCAGCAAGAATTTGCTTAAACGCATTTACATTGAAGGTATCTCCGCTTTTGGTGACTCTCAGCTGGAATATCTCCGATCCAAAAGTGGAAACAAACAACTCAGAGCAGTCTGAGTTGAACTGCAAAGATCTAATCTTAGGAGACACTGAGCTCTCTCCGAAGAGCTTAGCGGCATCGATTCTTTGCAGTAAGCTATAGTTGGTAGCTGAAAGGATGCAGATTGTTGCGTCTCTCCCTCCAGTCAGGAGATAGCCGTTGCTAAAGTTAACAGCGTCGACTAGCTTATTTCCATGAAGAGGAATTACTTTTTGGCACTAGTTCATCTTGAAAATTTGAACTGTTCCATCAGCAGCTCCGAGAACGATATCCTTTGAGACTGGATTTACAGTCATTCCTACTATCCTTGAGGAGCATTTGTTTGCTCCCCACAGGCCACGCTTGAAAGAAAGCCCTTCCTAAAGATTCCATAGTCTTAGATGCTTTTCTCCTGCAGTTACTATTATATTATCATCTCTCCATTTCGCAGAGAACAGCTTGTCAGGTCCACCACTGACTTTCTTTATGACCTATCCTGACTTGACATCGATCACTGCAATATCATGATCATCATTGATTGATAAGGATACCAATTTCGTTCCATCTGGAGAAAAAGACAGCAACGCACATCCTTTCGATGCTGCATCTCTAACCTTCTGAACAACTTGCATCGTTTCTGGATTCCAAATGTAAATTGGGCAGTTCTTTTTAGTGTCTGACACTTATCCAGTTGCAACAAGAGTTCCTTCTTTATTCACAGTAATTGCAGTCACATCGTCAGTGTGATCGTTAAAGAATCTTTAAGTTTTATTCTTAAAGTCGAGAATAACTGCGACTCCTGCGGCATTGTAAATCACTTCATTGTTTCCAATTAGCCTCACATTGTTTCTGCAATCTTTTGATCTATACCCATGCACCCAGTTTAGCTCTACCTTCACGTTAGGAGGGTTACTAAGGCTAGGGTCTTTTTTATACCAAGATGGTGCCTTAATAGCTCCCACCCAAGGGCGACAGCCATTAGCTTGAGTTGAATCGTCAACGTGTTCTGAATTAGCTTCTTCTGCATCAGCATCATCACCTTTCTTCAAAAGCACACTTGCTAGCTCTCTTCTTTTATTGAAAGCTTCAACATCAGTTACACCATATTTACTCGCCGCATCAGATAACACCTTCCCTGCGATTTAGCTCAGCTATTTCAGGGCATCCTAGTTATCCCCAGTCAACTGATTAGCAAGTTCTTCGTCAGTTGGGTCTGCTACTTGATTCCAATCGTCTTCCATTTTTTGAATAAATTTCTTTAAATTTTGTCTGTTTGGTCTTTTGTTGTTGTTTATTTTATTATTTCAATCGAAAAGAAGCCAAAGTCTGGGCATTCTTAAAACGTAAAAAAGTTGTGTGCTTTTTTAAAAATTGTATCTATTCTTGAAATTGTAATAACTTTTGCGAATAGACAAACCAAATAAACATTAATACACAAAAAAACACATTAGACATTCTAAAAGATATTTTCTCTCTCTCTATTCATATTTTTGTATTTCCATTTAATGTGGCTCTGTCAAGCAAAGTAGTGTGTGTGCGCCCACCTTTTATCAGTGCAATATTTTTAAATGCTAAAAAGGCAACAGTTAGTAGTTATCTTATTCGATATCCAGTTATATTGATAAACATAGTTTATTTAAATAGACTTTCATTTTTCTTCTTCTTATGAACAATTATTTTCAAAGGGCAAAAAATAATAAAATAATGAAATGTTCTAGAAAAAATAGATTCGAATGATCTTCATTTCTTGCTAAATTTGCTGAGTGCACTGCTAAATCCAGATTTTGTATCGCCTCATAAGCCAAACAAATTGATTTAAGAGATTGTATTATTTATGAATTTTTTGGTAATTGATTAACTTACTTGGTTTTTTCAAATAAGAAGAAGAGGAACTTGCTTGCGGAGTTAAACTTCCTTTTGTATTCACAGTTACACCTGTTTTTTTAACTAAAGGAGAACTCTTTCCAGTGCTTCCTGCAGGTGAAAGTACCGATGTTCTTTAAACCCTGCCTATTTCGGGTTTAGTAGCTACTTATTTTTAGGTTGAAATAGGCTATTTCTGAGATTCAGTAGGAATCGAAGAAGGTGAGTTCTATTCAGCTTGTAATTTTTACTCTTCTTCCATGAACTTAATAGTAATATTCTCTTCGCAAAGGAATGGATGGTTAAGGAGATCAACAGCACTCAATCGAAGTGCAGGATCAAGCTTAAACATAGAATCAATTATATGAATACAGTCTTTAGAAAGACGGCGACGGACATCTCGCGGGATTTCATAAACTCCCTCTTGAATGCTTTCAGATATTGCAGAGTTAGTAGCTCCATTAAACGGGAAATCTCCAACAACCATCATATAAAGAATCACACCCATCGCCCAAATATCGATTGCTGGAGTGAGTTGCTTAGTCTTTCCGTTCAATACTTCTGGTGCCATATAACGAAGACTGCCTGAATCGATGTTATCAACGTTATTTTTGGAAGCTACACCTGCTATACCGAAATCTACAACCTGTTTTACAAAATCATGAAGATGTTCTGATAAAATCAACTAAAAACACTAATTACCTTGATCTAATCTGAAGTAGTAGATGCTAATAAGAGATTTTCGAGCTTAAGATCTCTGTGAATGAGCTTATTCTTATGACAATAGCTCATTGCTTCTACAATCTATCTAAAATAAATCTTAGCTTGCTTTTCTGTAAAGAAATTTGCAGCTTCTACACGTTCGAGAAGCTCACCACCTTCTAAATACTCCATGACAAATACAACCTTCATATCTGAGAGGGTGTAGCAGTTCTTAATTTTGACAATATTCTTATGATTCAATGACTTTAATATCTCTGCTTCTCTGAAAACCATGTCAATGTCTTGTGCGTTGCCTAAAAATTATTCCACCAAAATTATTTTCATTTCAAGAATATCCATCTATTTTAGTTTATTTTCAGTTTAGAAAGACTTTCAATTAGGTAGTCTTCCTCTCCATATTGGAAAATTAAAGAATTGATTCAAATTTTACTACCAATTCATTCAAAATATTGAAGAATCTTTGATAATTTTAGTATTCTTTAGTTTTACCTATTACGTTAGTTTTAACTATCTTGATTGCTACTTTTTCACCTGTCGTTTTATGAATTCCCAATAAAACTTAACCGAATCCACCTTCACCAAGCACTTTAACCAGATTGTATTCTGAAAATGTTGAGTTTGCATCGAATTCTTCACCTAAATTAACTCAATAAGAAATAATGTAATAAGTAAAAACTTAAATACCTTTCGAAGCATATGCGACGCTCTTATCTTTTAAGTATTGAATATCATCATCAAACACCTCAACGCCTTCGTAATTGAAGAGACGAAAGTTATTCGATGATTTAATATCGAACTTCGACTCAAGGTTTTATGCGATCTTGGCAAGAGTCAAACCTTTCTAAATCTTGAGCTCAAATGGTTTCATCACTGGATCTCCGTTTCTGTAGATCTTTACCTATTTAAAAACAAATGGGTTTATTGCATTTTGTTGATAACTAGATCGATTGTTTTCATTACTATTTTGTCTTTGGCAACAAAATCATCATCGAAATCCATGCTGAAGTATTTGACACAAGTTCTATTTTATCTCCAAATTTAAATAAAGTTAATGTCCTGTTCTCTTTGTTCTGTAAAATATTTCTAGTATCAAGAACAATCGATCTTGTTTGCTTTAAGTTTTTCTTCGCTTTCAACTTACTTGTTAATTTGCACTTCAAATAGTAGCGGTTCTTTATTTCTCTAACACTATTTATTGATACTATTTTTTAGGAGAAACAAAGAACTTACTTGAGGCAATCATTTACATATCATTTCTTTCAACTCATACCTTTTCCACTCAGCCCTTTAAGTTAAATAGCTCATCTCTCAAAAATAAACAAAAGAGATCATATGTCAAATAAAAAAAGAGTTTGTAAAAATCATGTTGGAATTTCATCATAATTGCATAAAAATATTAACTCTAATCTATTTTAATATCATAAATATTGTTAGCAATACTGCAAGCCTATTCAAAAGGTTTATTCAGATGTTAGCTTTATTTTGAATCTAAAATTGTTGGAAAATGCCTTATTTTTATTAATGCTTTATTCTATTTTGGAGGAAATGCAGATCTAATACAATCTCAAATAGATACTTACATTTTAAGGACATCAGAATTATCAAGTAGGAATACATCCAAAAAGATAACTTCACATATTAAACATCGTTGCTACCACTTTCAATCACTTGAACTCTTTTTTCTGTCTTTTTTAGATTTTTTATCCTTTTTATCTTTTTTGTCTTTTTTCTATTTTTTATCCTTCTTGATTTTTTTGTCTTTTTTATCTTTTTTATCATCTTTTTCTTCTTTTTCAGTCTTCTGTTTGACTTGCTTGATCTTGCCAAGAATCATTTAAGCATTCTTCTCTTTGATATCATTGAGTTTCTTTTCCATTGCGTTATTATCAGTATCATTCTGATCCATTAGAAACTGTTCCCACTGTTAAATATATCAAAATAATAACATCACTGTCTACCAATTTCAAGATTTCCTTTTTTTTTTACCCTTTCATCTTCATCAAGGAAATATTTGTTGTTCTTGATTCCTTAGATGTTCTCATATATCTTCTCTGTTCGATCATCAGCTAATGCAGCCATTTTCTTATCGCCTTCTTCCATAAGTCGCTCTATTTCTGTCAATTCTCTGAATTCTCCCCATCCGCGCCCATCTGGCCCAGATGGTTTATAGAGATCTTCATCAAACATGTCTGTACCCTCTTCCTTCAATTCCAAATACTCTTTTGGAGGACGATACTTCAAGACATGGTTAACTCCAATTACACGTCCACACAGGGATATTTAATTGAAATTCTCAACCGCTAACACAGTGCTTCTTTGATCTTCGTAAGCCACAAAGCAAAATCCTTTACTTTTTCCTGTTTTTCTATCTCGCACCAATCTCACATCAACGATCTATCCCCATCTTCATTTATAAAATCTCTTAAAACAATATGAAGCTTTTAAATATACTTACTATGAAAACACTGTGGATATATCTCCTTCATTCAGCTAATAGTTTAATCCTCCTACAAAGATATATGCGCTGTCTTTGTACTAAAAGAATGAGAAAACATAAATCAATTTATCTCTATGGATGAGTCATATATTTCTTACATCATTATGCCATGATGTTCCAACTTCAACACCTTGCTTTAATTCCTTATCAATGTAGGATTTGACCTTGTTTGAGTTATTCATTTCGCTATCAAAATCAAAATTGCTATCAATTTCCTCAACAACAAAAAAAATACAATTAATTCCCAAATGATTATTGACAAGACTCTTTAAATTAAAGTAAAAAGAGTGTTTATACAAATAATATTCATATTGGCACTAATTTGAAATCGTTTGTGTTTCCTCTCATAATATTTGTTGAGATTTCTAAATAATATTTTTATTTTTTTAAATATTATTAACAAAAATGAGTCTGTTTTGCTACTGTTTTCAACAGTTGCTTCTCACCAATTAAATTCAAATATTTCAAAATTTTATGCATATCACTTCATGATTGTAAAACAATAATAAAAAATAATATTGTTTTTAATATCTTTAGAAATATTATTAAATTGTAAAGAGTTAACTTTACCATACGTTTTTGTTCCTTCTCAGAGGGAGTGGGGAGGCAGAATTATTATCTTTTATTATTCTTATCAATGACATAATACTTTCCAATTTAAGTTGTGGGGGGATTGCCATTTGGATATTAGAATAGTGATAATATTATCAGCAAGAAAACAAAAATAAGAATTAATAAAAATGAATAAATTACTTGTGTTTGCCCTTATTGTCTCGGCCTGCTATGGTGCTATCCCTTGGGCCTACAAGAACTGTGGAACTGAAAATGACAACATGGTTATTACTGGTATCGTCTTGTCAGCAGTCCCTGAGAAACAAGTGTCTGATAACATCTCAGTCGTAAGATTATTTTGAGTTTTTATTATGGGTGCTTGAGATGTTAATTTTTACCTTTTTGCATTCCAAGATTGGTGTGAGCAATGTCCACGGAGATATTGCACAGGTTAAAATCGATGTTTATTTAACTGGAGTGAAGGTTACTACTTTGACTCAGGCTTTCGTCTAAGCTGTTGATCCTGGTGACATGTTCATCTTCAAGTACAGCTCTTACATTCCAGGAATTGCTCCTAGTGGAAGTTACACCATTTCTTTCACATTCTTGAACTCAAAGCAAGTATCTCAAGCTTGCAGTTCAATCGATATGAGTCTTTGAGAAAGCTGCTATTTTCATAATAACTTTATATATTTGGTTTCCATTTATATTTTCATAACAAAATAATAAATTTTATCTCGTAGAAGACTTGAAGAAAGAAACAAAAGGAAATATGAAAAAAACAAAGCAAAGAAAGGAAAGAAAAAGATTAGTTCATCACATTCTCTTTTTTGTTTTAAATCTCTATCACCCTTTGTGTGCTTACTCTTTTTCAATAAATTAGATTACTTCTTAGAATTGCCTCAATTTTGAATTTTAATAAATATTCTTTAATAATTAATACAAATATTATTCTCAAAATACAAGATTCAGTGAGTATATAGTAATCAAAGAGAAAATATAAGTCCAACAAGTTAATCAATTGTTGTTTAAAGTTCAAAATTGTCTGTTCTGTTATTTTTATTTATTTTTCCTTTTTAGGATCAGAGCAAATTGGTTTGATGCCTCATCTTAATAACTCTAAGGACAGCATTTTAGAGTATTGTGATTAGCTAAGAGAGGTCTGCTGAAATGTGAAAGATCATCTTGAAAAAATAACAGATACTTCCTCTTTTTACAGATTTTGATATTGTCTCTTTGTTTGGCGCGTTTTAAAAATATTTTTGTTTTTTCTTGTGTTAGATATTGCAAGACTAATCCTGAAGCGTATTGTAATTGCTATTAACTTAATGTAAGTTGATTGTTATTGTCTGTGTTTGTTCTGCTTCATTTAAGAGACTATTGAACTATTTTAATGAACTATCTTGGAATGCTTCCAACTTGATTATTGTAATAGCATTGAGTATTTCCATCCTCAAGGAATTCTACAATCATGCAATCGTTTCTCTTCACTTCAAATACATCTCCCATGATACTGCTGCAATCTTTCATTGCTATTCCTAAAAATTAACCTTTAAAAAAAAGAAATATTATTTTATTTCTGTAAATGAATGTCTAGGATAATATGTGATTTACCTCTAATGATAGAACCATTGGAATCAGATTATGTTAATGAATAGTTTCTTGAGTCTACTAGTTCCTAAGAGAATTGCCTAGATACACGATCATATTAATTTTGTTCAAGCCTTTAACCTTCAAGTTAAGGGAGAGTATGTGCAGAAGTATCAGGAGAATTCACATAAATAGAAGCTCCACTTGGGGAAGGTGAACAATTTGTCTTTTTTTTCAAACTTTCTTTCTTTTTTTGAAACAACTCTTGCTGTCTTTGTTATGCTTCTTAGGGTGATATTTTTACTTTGGAAAGATGAGCAACACTTGAAGAGGTGGTTTGATTGTAGCTTCCCAATCGATTGAGCTGAGAATAGTTAAAAGTTGAGGAACTAAGTGAGTTGGTAGATGAGCTTTGAGGAAGATTTTAAAATTGTTCTTAATACACAGGAAGATTAGGATGATGTTCCTAACTGCAGCTCTATGCTAATTCTGAAACAGATTAGGAGGGAGTTATGTTGTTTTGTTCGAATTACAAGTGAGCAAGCCGCATTTAGAGTTGTTTACTCACGATTTAATTTGGTAATACAGTTTATTTAACTTGATTTTTTAGGACATTTTTAGTATTTTGTTATTGATTGTGCTACCTTAAAACATGTGAATCTACTGAATTATTCTTTGAACATGCAGTAATAGATCCTCTTGGAGAAGATTAATGACTATTGTGAGCTTAAGGAGGGGATTTATTATCATCTTTGGAGAATGTAAAGAGGATCTCATTTTAGACAGTAAAAGAACTTGGAGGTCTGATCTCAATCACTTTTGCTTCTCTTCTTGTGGTTTGAGATACTGCTACGACATCATTTTCAGTTGAAATTGTATTTTTATTTGAATTAATACTATTTATATCTTCTCTTTATGCTAGAAGAGGAGGAGTATCATCTAACAAGAACTCTTAAGGAATAGATTAGTTAAAATAAGAGTTTTAAGCGTTTTGATCTTCTTCTTCAATTGACAAGAGTGGATCACCTTTCTAAAACTGTCTTTAATTTGAAAGAGGAGCTAGATTTGAAGGGTCATCATTGTTTTCCTATTAAACTCTGAAGGTCTATGTATTATCATAATTCTGTAAATTTTACTTCTATTAAAGAATCTATTTATCTCTGAATGATTTCTGATCTATCTCATTAAACTTGCCAGTATCTGGTTAAGTTTCTCCTTGAATGCCAGTTTCAAGCTTTCTTTGCTCAATACAATTATCTCGAGACTTATCCTCAGTTTCCTCATACTCGCTCTTAGCAGTGGAAATGCTATTTAACAAATTCTTATTCTTTTAAGGGGTCATAAATTTAGTATCTTACTAATCATTCCCAGCATCCTTATCCAATTATTGTGATTTCCTATTTACTTCAATATTTCTGAGATCATCATCGATTTGGCTTTTAATTTATTCTGATTTCACTGCACTTCTAATGTCAGGATTAATATTTCTCTTTTTAGCAGAACTTTTCTTCTATTTGTAATTCTTCATGAGATCAAGTATTGCTTGCGGTATGAACTAGAGAATATTATCAATCTACTCTTAAACTTCTGGTCTTTTTCTGATAAACTCAGTATCTGATTTAAGGAAGTATAAACTATCAGACTGCTTATCCTTTAGCATTTCTGTTTTCCCCAAGGGATCAATAAAATTAGGTAATTAACTACTCAACGACACTTTGATTCTTAAATGGTTCTATTTGTGCATTGTCTAAGGTATTTATAGATATTAAAGTCCAAGAAAGAATGTGTAATACTCTATCTTCGATCTAAAAGAGAGTTTAATAAGTCTTAATTTCTTAACAATCGTTGCTCTACCAGTTTTAGGTTTTTTAGTAATTTGTGTGCAAGTAAGGTCGATTGAAGAATTATCTAAATCTTCTTCAAAAGTGAAGCAATCTCTCTTTATTATCCACAAGTTTTTGTGCTCGATCGTTTAATTATTATAACGCATTTCTTAGCTCCTTTTGAAAATGCAAACATTCTAATGACTAAGTCGCGCATCGCATTCTACAAATGATCCTGTTTTGCTGGAGACTTTCCTTGTAATTCCTTGATAAAATACGCCCTTCCGAAACAGAAAAGTTATCTGCGGGGAAATTGTCTTAAGAAGAAGCGAGGATTTTAGAAGTTAAAATTTAGAGTTTTGATGCAGCATTTCCATAAAAATACCAGCATATTCTAATGACTTCTCAGCTTTCTTGCCAAGCTTAACAAGTAAACTCTCCATACTTTCGTAGAAGCATCTGTGCAGCAGCAACCGCATTCTTCTACTTGCTGATTACTGCAGAGACTATCTAACCTAAAAGAATAAACTTTCATTCCAATTTATTTGAAATTCCTCCTTATTTCTCAATAAGCTCCTCTTAATTTTATTTTTTTTGTAATTATCCTTTGAATTTACGCTATTATTATCGAAGATTCTGATAAATCTAAAGTAAGATAGATCTATTAATGTATCATTAATTTACTCAGGCAAGATACTCAGAGAGCGTGATAAAACATAATTAAGCTTTGAGACTGAAGGAGTTGAACCATTTAGGGAAATTGCTTTGACTAATAAAATACTCCAATTTGGCATTAAAATAGTTGAACTCTCAAAAACAGGATATTTCTCATTCGGAATAGAATAATACCGTGCATCATCTTCATGCAGCAAGAAATACAACATAACTTAGCTATGGTTCATAATGGCGATAGGGACATCTAAACAGCTTTGAAAATCTGAATTCTCTTTAGAATCGAATGAATTGCTCAAACAAAGTATGACACTTTCTTCTGCCATTGTATTCGGTTTAGAAGTGCTATTTAGAATCATAGGAAATGTATTCTTAGGAATCACTTCTGAATCAGTAATATTGTCATTTATGTCATAATCTTAGTCGTAAGTCTTTTAAGATGACTTAGGAGCAGTCTCAGATTATTTCTATGGGTTTGTTTTTTATTAAAGCTCTTTAGTTTCAGATTATTTGTATTTTTAAGGGTTGCTCTTTGTGACTATTTCTTCATAATATCCAAGAACATACTCTTGTTTGCACATTTAATGAAAGAAGTATGCCAATTTCAAAGGAGTATTAGCTTGGTGTTGTTTAGCAAGTGACATTAAAGTTTAAAAAGTATTAGTTGATTCAAATTTATTAATTCTTGCATTGAATGCATTCACAGCAAAAGTGAACAGCAACAATTCCGCATCAGAGTCGCTGAGAGAATTCAAATTAATTCTGCTTGTCCTGTCATTCTCGCATTCCATGATTCTTTACTTTAACAACTCATTATTCTTAAACAGTTGTTCTGATGTTTTTATTCGAAGGAAATGTTACTGGTTTTGCTAGTTTTACATATCAGCTTGCAGCTCTCCAGGCAAATAATATCGAAATGATCCAATAAACGCTACAGTTATTCCTTATCCAATTCCTTTTGCACATAGAAATTTGACGATTTCCCAGGATTCGTAATCAAGATATTCCATTTCGTCGAATACAAACACAACTAATCTTCTGCCAGCCTTAATTAGATGCTGTTTAAGGAGAATAAGAGCAATATCTACTAAGTTATCTTATGACTAGTTAATAGTTTCTTGATATGAAGTTGGTCTTTAGTTGAATTCAAAGTCAGTTTCTTGTTGATTTAGTAATTTGAATGTGTCAAGCCCTTGTAAATTAGGAACATTCATAGATAGAGACCTTTGTTGTTTATTTTAAAATCCAATTCTTGAATAGAAATCCTTGCTTTCTGTCCTCAAAATACCTCTAAACCCATTGAACAGCTTTCGATTAGCCTACTCTTCCTTGCATTTTTGAAATATTTCCTTAAAGAAACTAGATCGTAAAGATTTTGTGAGGATTACACATTAGTTTTAAAAATAAGCAGATATGTCATTCTGCAGCAATTAAAGAAAACAAGTCTTCCCAGTTCCTTTCTCTCCTTCTACAATCGTAAAGGTCGAAGGAACTCCTGTTCTAAGTGCTTAAGTCAGCTAAGCAATTACAGTTTTTCTTTTATCTGTAAAAAGTCTTGCTGGGCTGCATTAAATCGGAATCCATTCTGGTTAGAGCATATTAGAATTGCTAGGAAATGCCCGTGAGTAATGATTTGCAACGTCTATACTAAGTCTCAGCTCTTATGCTTTACCTTCTTATCTCACATATTCTAAATCTTACTCTTTGAAAAAATACACTCGATTTCCTGTTCCCATCAAGACAAAAAAGAAAAAAAGAGTACTAGTTGCCTTGATTTCAAATAGTTTGTCCACAAAGGAGAGACTGCTGATAGATCCAGCGAATAGTGCAGCTCGTACAGAAATATCTAAGGCACCTCTTAGCATGATATTGAGATCAAGTAACCCATTAAATCCGCAATAATTAACTCCATCTAGCTGAGCACCTAAACTGTCTAACAAAGGATTAAGTTTTAAAATAATTCTTCTAAGAACATCTTTTAAGTTAAGTCTTGAAGCACTCCAATCGGTGTCTTTCCCTCGAGGATGGTCTTTACTTGGTTTCTATCTGCTTTCATGTGTCTAAAGGGCTTAACTTCCAGAATATCCAATACTTTCAGTGGATCCCTAAATTCGATTTTGCAAAAGTTAAAGTGGGACAGAAAATGTAATTTTTATGTTTGCTGCAACCTCAAAGCCTTCTTTGTTAAAATCAAGTGTCTTAAGATGCTATTCCAAGGACATGCCTTCACGCAAAGGAGAATCAGCGAATGTACTTGCATTGAATTCAAACTATTTCAAGAAGAACGAAGAATTTCCTGTTTTTTCTATTGAATCATGCCGCAACACTGAAAACGAAGAAATAATCTTGGAGTCTCCAATCTTGATGTTGGAGATATCTATTTGTTTTAGAGCATATGCTAGTAGATTTGTTTTTCTTGGAAAACTAAGTGCAAACTCAGAATCTAACACAATACTTTATTCTAAGTGCAACTCAAAGCTTAGCTTCAATCCTCTCTTGGCTCCGTTGAACGCTGACCCAAAGTAAAACAGATTTAACTCATTTCTCTAAAGATCAGGAAAGAATCCTATGCAAATATTTCCAGAATATATGCTACTTCTAATGGATATATTTGAAGTAACCAACGTTTCTTCCAGCCAAACCATCATATCTCTCCAAAAAGCAATCGCTTCTGTCATGAGCGGCTTATTTTTCGTTCGCATAGCAAGTGTAAATATTTCTTTGCGATCGAACTCTAAAACCTATAAGGGCACATCCTCAGTCTCTTTATTCGCGAAAAACTTATCAAATTTGATGTTAAATGCTCTTGTGAAAGTACACAGAGAGTCATAAACAAATTGAGTCGTTTCTCGTCTAGCTTCAAACGATTTTGACAGCTCTTCCCATTGTTAGTACTTCTGTTTTTTAGCGTTAGAAGGACGATTATTGATGCCAACGGAAAAGCAGATACAATCTTCAAAAAAAAATCCATCTTGAGGAATCTATTCACTGCTAAGATTAGTTATTCCTGCCTTCTTAAGCAACAGAGGAATTTCTCCTCTGCTGAACATAGTGTCACTTGTATCTTTTTTTAGCTACTTATTCTTTATCAAACTTGTGTTTGTAATAATCTTAAACAATCTATACAAATATATTCCCACAACCAGTTAATTATAGAGCTGATTTACTTCTTAACATTTCAAAAAATATCAATTTTTTGATAACAAAGTTACTGAAAAATGACTAATATGATGCAAACAAATAATGGTAAAGAAGCACTCTATCTTTTAAAGTTAAAATTTCATAAATCCTCAACAATAAAGACAACATACATCTTCAGATTTAATTATCTCCAAATGGTCTGAATGGTTTGTTGGTTCTCTTATTTTAGTTCGCAGTCGAAGGATAACGGATTGTAAAGTTCGTTGTGTTTGACATTGATTTCTACACGCTGGATTGCTAGCTAGTATCGTCCTAAAACAAGAAAAAGTTAGAGAAAAAAGTTTCCCTGAAATTATTGTCTTCCGGCACTTAGTTTAGATTAGGAATGGATTGTTTAGAAAGGATTGAAGATCGTTTGGATATTTCAGAAGTCTTTGCTTGTTCGCGACGGACTAAATAGTTGATATTGTTGACAGGAATTGTTGTGAAGTGGTTATTCTAAGTGTACAACTACTACTTATTATCTGAGAAAGCTATTTTTAAAGTTGGGTTTTTAGGGTGTGCATTGAGAATTAATCTTTGCTGCTTTTCTAGCCATATTTGTCTGTCTTTTTCAAGCATTATGGGTGGCTCAGTCAAGTACATATTAGAACTTGTTGTATCTCCTCGAGAAGTTGCTCTTTCTTAGCTAATAACTTAATTATTTGCAGGTCTACTGCCGTGTGAAGTCTGTGCTTTTTGTTTTACCATTCTTCGAGGATGCGAATTACTTCCAGGCTTTTCAAGCAATTAGTCCCAGAAATTTTAGTTTTATTCAACTCCAAGCTTTCTGATTTAGAGTAGTTTTTCTTAATGCTCTTCTTCAGCGAGCTTCTTCTGTATTTCTTAGTTAATCCGTGTAACTTTGTTTAGAGCTGTTTAATTCTTTTCTTGTGCAGTTGTTAAAGTCTAGGCAAGTGGAAGCTAATCTCCTTATTAACCTTGATCTTCTGCGAAACCAAGATCTACAAGATTAAGAGAGTCTATGCTTAACCCATGCTATTCTTCTTAGGACTTCAATCTTTTTTAGTCTATTTATTTGCACTTGCTTTCATAAGTATCCAGGAAGTTCGCCAATCGCGTGTCACCCAAATACAAATTATTCAATGACTTTCGTTCTAATAAATAAATAAAACATTATTTTAAAGTTGAAAATCCTAGAAAGGCAATAATTATTGCATATTTGTGCTCTTTTTCATTCGGTTACCTTTAAAGTAAAGATTAATATTTTTGTATTTATGATCAAAATCAACTTTCGACCCTTCGATGCTGTTCATCTTATCAAACAATTATTCAACTTTTTAGCGCTGATTGAAAAAACAAGCTGAAGTAAATGCAAGCTGCCACTTCTGTTCTAATTCTTCACTTTCCTTATCGTGAGGGATGTAAACTCCCTTTTTTCCTTGCTACTTCGGTCTTTTGTCTTTTTGCTGACTTATCTTGAATGATCCTTATGAAAGGAATTTCTTCTATAAAGTTGATTACGTCGATGAGAACTAATCGAATATCTGCTTGATTTCGAAAGATTTCTCATTGCCAGATTTGAAATAAGTTGGTTCATCATATCGGATGTCAGTGTCATATGGATATTTCTTATGCAGTTTTGTATACTCTGCAAGTTTCTTTTGCTTTTCTTGTTCTTTAGCTTGTTCATATTCAGTTTTTTAAGAAGACAACACGTTTTCTAATTTATTTCCAAGTCTCACTTTTTCCATTCTTTGTGTGCTACTTTGTATCTCCTTCAGCAACTAACTACTTCTAAGTTAGCGTATTTTTCTCACAAATTCAAAACTCTATGCAAATATCTTCTGAACCTGAGTAATAGCTACAGTTTCCATCAACGCATGGAGCTCCTTCAAACTTTATCGAAACTACTTTGCCATGATTAACCCTTCCCTGCTAGCACCTTTTTTATCATCACCTCCATTCTGCAATCTCTCCATCATTGTCTCAGTCTCGATCATTTACCTTTCTAAGACTTCTTTAAACCTAGCATTTCCTTTTAAGACAGGTTGTGTCTGGTTATCGTCGTCTTAAGATTAAACTTCTTGAGTTTCTTCATCTTTTTTTAAGTAATTTTCTTATTTTTGCTGATATTTGATCAACTTCTGTAATTCTAGATGAATCTTATCATAAATCTCTTATAAATCTAGCATCCACTCTTCTTTTTCATCTCTTGAGGCCTTTTCTTTTTCTGGATTTATTGGCATCAAGACACTCGAATGCATCTTGGATCCATTTCTAATTTTTGCCTTAAATCGTTGCTCTATTTTCTTTCTGCTTTCAATTCCCATCCTAATAGGAGCTGCCCTTGGACGCATTGGTTCAAATGGCTTATTCTCAATGATTTTGAACTCTGGTATATTATTTAAAGCACCATTTTGAGCATTATATTAAGCCCCAAGTCCATAATATTTGTTTTTTTCAGTAGCAATTTTCTGAGAACTCATTCACTAAATCCTTTAGTTTTTGATTATTATCTATTATTCCCATCCCTTAATATCTCTTCTCAATATCATTCTCTAATCATAGGGATTTTTTATAATCTTTTCCCCGTTATATTTATCGAAGAAAGCCATCTTGAGATAATCTTTAAGTGATCATACAAAAAGCATTCATTTTAAATCTAATTTTTGAAATGTTATTTTGGTAAATAAATGCACATTTTTTGTTCATTAATTAAAATGACTTCATGAAACAAAGAATTCCCTTGTTGTTCATTTTTTCAACTTACAAATATTGACAAAATATTTAATTCTTTGAATAATAAATGCCCAGAAGCAGTCTTGAAGATTTCAAAAGGTCAATATTTTGATTCAATCAAAAGTTGAGAATATTTTAGAGAGAATACACATTTGATTTCTCAAATAAAAGAAATTCATTAAAATCTCTTTTGATTTTCTAAGTTCTATTAGATGATCTAGCAGATTAATACCATTCAATATTTTTCTCATAATAGCAAGCTCGTTTAATTTAAGTAAAAGCATTCTAGGTTATAGTAAACAGATATCTACTTACAAACAAAAGAGAGGTCTGTATAGACCTTAACAAAAAAAGTAAATAATTAATCGAACGAAAGATATCTGGCAGAATCTTCCTTAAACATTGTGTCATGTTCATTAACTAAAGGAGGAGTATTTAATCTGGAATTAATTTTGGAAAGTGAGAGATAGAGAGAGAGAGAAGATAAAATTCAGACATTTCCTCAATAGTAAAAATGTTTAGTGTTAGCAAGGGATCACAGTAGTTAGTTTAGTAAGCTGCGTAGGTGATAAGATTCCATAAGGGTTCATTTTTCATTCTATTAGGAATAGGAATTAGCATCTTTGGAGCAGAAAAAGCATCTAAAATGATGAAGAATATTATTAAAGCTATTAAAAAAGATGAGCATATTATGAAAGATTAGATTGAAAATATGTCAGAAAAAGAACAATAAGCGTAATTTAAACAAATTATTGCTAAATATAACAAAGAATTTGAAGACTCAAGAGTAATGGAATAGATTGTTGAGAAAAAAATAGGGCCTAGTTCTTAAATTGGAAAGATGTCTAAAAAATTTACCTATGCGCCACAGGATTATCTGCAAGAAGACCTTTAAAAAGTAATGCAAATAATCATTCAATTCAGAGATAACAAAGTAGCTAAGATCTTTGATTGAATTGAAATTAGGCCCTGTGTGATCCAATTTGGGAGATGTTATCGAGAGGTGGCAAGAGAATTAGACCTATTTTCTGTGCTTTGATAGCTGAGTCTTTTGGAAAACAATTTGTAATGAAATAAGTTGAGGGAGTGCATTGAATTAAAATTATTTAAATATTTTTCATTAGAAAGAAGTCATGGAAATAGCTGGATTTATTGAGGTCTTGCACAATAGCTCACTCATTATTGATGACATTGAGGATAACAGGTAATTTCTAATTTTTGTGTCTTTGAATATTTAGGATTTGTGCTGAAACAGTTTGATGAGGAGAGAGAAGACAGCAGTGCACATTATCTACGGGGTTGATGTGAGTATCAATGCTGGAAATTATGCTTATTTTGCTCCATTCAATTATTTACTTGGGCTCAAAAAATATGATGACACTACAATAATGTCCCTCACTCGAGTTTACGCAGAAGAAATGACTTAGATTCATTTCGGTTAAGCATGGGATTTGCTTTGGCATAATCTCAGTAAAAATCAAATGAAATTCCCAACGGAGAATTAATACATTCAGATGGTCGTCCATAAGACTGGAGTTCTCTTTCGAATGATGGCTAGAATGACTAGTATTGTTCTAGGACTTTCTCAAGAAAAAGAGAAAAGCCTTTCTGTTTTTTCAGAAAAAATAGGAGCAGCTTTTTAAATTTAAGATGATATCATTAACATAGACTCAGCTGATTATAAATCCAAAGGGATCAAAGGAGAAGATATCTATGAGGTATTTGGTTACATGCACTAATATACGGTTGTTAAAGAATATTTATTTTTGGGTTGAAATAGGGAAAGATTACAGTGATAGTCCTTCACTGTTTGGAGAGATAAACAGAAGAAAAAAGAAGAAGATTAATTGATATTCTCTCTTAAAAAACACAAGACCAAACATTGATCAGTGAGGCAATATCTTTATTGCAAGAAACTGGGAGTGTAGGATATGCTAAAAGACTTGCTGAAAAACTGATGAAAGAAGCATGGGAAGAACTGGACAAATGTCTGCCTGAAAGTTAAGCTAAATATTTCTTAAAATTAATTTGCTAATTTGTAACTAAGCGTTCGAATTGAAGAATCAGACTTAATTTCAGTGAAAAAAAGTTTCAAGATTATATTTACTATTTTCTGGATCTTTAATATTTCTCAAGGATATTTTGGTGTAGAATAGAATCTAAATCAATTCGAGTTTAGCAATACTCTTTATTATATTTGTAATTACAACATACAATTATTATTTAACCTCCCAAAAGTTATCATTTAATTAATTTCATCTTTATTTTTTGTTTCAATTATTCGCTTTTGGATGTATTTTCTTAACAAGATAAATAACAACAATTCTTAAGATGAAGGAAATACAATAAAAAAATACTTTTAAGTACGGTAAAAGTTTCATTTTAGATGATTTTGTTTAAGTGTTGATTAGATATTGCCTTTTAGCTTAGAATGATTGTTTTATGCAAAATTAAAGAAAAAGTGTTTAAATCTGTTTTTTATTGCCAAAGTATAAAATTGATTTGGTAAAGGAAGGGCTTAACAACTCTTCAAAAGTAGAGTATTTTTATGGGAACGACGTGGGTAAAATAGACGATACTTATTTATTTGACTAATTGGGATTTTGGCAAAACTATTTGAAGGAGCAAAATTAAGATCATATTATAAATAGGACAGAGTAGAGTTTAGTATTTCATAATTGTCAAATTTAAGTAAGAAATCTAAAATTATAAAAAAACAAAATAAAGCAAAAAGAGAATGAGCCTCGTCAACGGAAATAGAATTAAAGACATTGAGCTTGCTGCCTACGGCAGAAAAGAGCTTGACATCGCTGAAGTCGAAATGCCAGGACTCATGTCTTGCAGAGCCGAATTCGGACCTTAGTAGATCTTGAAGGGAGCCAGAATCACTGGTTCTTTGCACATGACCATTCAGACTGGTGTCCTCATTGAGACTCTCTAAAAGCTCGGTGCTGATATCAGATGGTGCTCTTGCAATATCTTCTCTACTCAAGACCACGCTGCCTCTGCTATTGCCGCTGCAGGAACTGCAAAGGTCTTCGCATGGAAGGGAGAAACCCTCAAGGAATACTGGGATCTTACTTTTGAAGCTCTCAACTTCCCTGATAACCAAGGACCAAATATTCTTGTTGACGATGGTGGTGATGCCACTATGATGATTTTGGAAGGTGCTAAATGGGAGAAGATCTATGAGGAAACTAAAGAGCTTCCTGATCCTGAGAAGTACTCAACTGAAGACGAGAAGAACCTTTACACTGTCTTGAAGAGAACCATCCCTGAAGACCCTAAAAGATGGAGAAGAGTCGTGAAGGGACTTGCTGGTGTTTCAGAGGAAACCACCACCGGTGTTCACCGTCTTTACTAGATTGCCAAGAAAGGAGAACTCCCTTTCCCTGCCATTAACGTTAATGACTCTATTACCAAGTCTAAGTTCGACAACGTCTATGGATGCAGACACTCTCTCCCTGATGGTCTCTTCAGAGCTACTGATGTCATGATTGCTGGTAAAAAAGTTGTCATTTGCGGATTCGGAGATGTCGGCAAAGGATGTGCTGAAGCTATGGTTGGCTGCGGTGCTAGAGTATACATCACTGAAATTGATCCTATCTGCGCTCTTTAGGCATGCATGAGGGGACTCTAAGTTGTTCGCTTGGAGAATATTCTTAAGGAGGCTGATATCTTCATCACCACCACCGGAAACAAGAATATTATTATGGCTGAACACATGGCTTAAATGAAAAACAACGCTATTGTTGGAAACATCGGTCACTTTGACAATGAAATTGACTATCACGGTCTTACCAGCTGGCCTGGTATCAAGAAAGACGAGATTAAGCCTCAAGTTGAGCGTTTCGAGTTCCCTACTGGCCACGGCATCATTATGTTGGCTCAAGGAAGACTCCTCAACCTTGGTTGCGCTACCGGACATCCT
>Ga0302271_10001393_pt1 | contig 23228 bp, 12 predicted proteins | sample III_Bog_N1_1_FD_198767 | JGI IMG/M metagenome (GOLD analysis project Ga0302271, IMG submission 198767) | Peat permafrost microbial communities from Stordalen Mire near Abisko, Sweden - III_Bog_N1_1 | ecosystem: Environmental > Terrestrial > Soil > Wetlands > Peat | place: Sweden: Abisko... | reverse complement strand
AAAATTAAGCACATTCAAAAAACCAGCCACAGAGAAGACAGTAATTTTTAGGTTGATCTCTGTCAGGTAAGATTAAATAATCTGAATACTACTTATCTGCTGACACGAGAAACAAAATACAAAAAGGGTACATACAACAACAGCATAAATATACATACATACGCCTATTTCATTTCTCTTGAAACAATCACTGCTCTCTTCTCCCTTTGTCTTTATCTTCTTGGTCATAATTTATTAGTTTTACTGACTCTATCTACGCTTAGACTGATAAGCTGACTACTAAAAAGCACCTTAAACAATCACAAATATTTAAATAATACCCTTTGCATTCCCTTGTGATGTCCTCTTCTTCTTCTGTGCTTCAAGAACGCAAACAGTCTACTAAGGCAATCAATAAAAAGAGAAAAACTTAAGAAGTAATTCCAGCGGACTTAGAGGAACATGAAGATGAGAATAACTCTTATGTAGCTGATACCGCTGCTGCTGCTAGTGGTGCTATCCTAGGAAGGAAGAAATACAATGTCATCAACGAAGATGTCAGGAAGAAGATCATAGCTAGACTCACTGACGAGTAAGGCACTAACATCAAAGAGGTAATTACCTAGTCTGTTTTCCTCTTACTCTTTTGACCTGTTTTCCCCTGATTTTTACTAGGTTGCAGGTGAATTTGGTTTGAAACTGTCAACTTGCAAGGCAATCCTTTAAGTCTACTAAAAAGAAGGTCGCATTGGCAAGAAAGCCACAAGAGATAGAAAATCAAAGATCGTGAGTACTATCCTTATTGTTCGAATTGACCCAATGAATCCAACTAGTTCTACAATTACGCCTTATGTGCATGTCTCCGAAGCTATGACTTCTTCCAATAAGAAACCTGATGAGGAAGGATAATTTTAGCACAATGATCTTCTTAAGGAAGCTTTCAAAAGTGCTTAAGAACATATAAAGACTGTCATTAAAGAGAATGCACAAGATATTTTTCTAGGAGGGAGTAGGAGTAATAGTAATAATAGTGATCCTCCAGTGCCTGTATCGTCGTAATAAGATCTAGAGATGGCTTTTATAGAGGCACAAAGAGATGCTATTAAAGTTCTTTTAAAGGAGAATCCAGTAGTGCAAGCTGGGGGTTGGGCATAACGAAAAGAAGAGCAGGAGCAATTGTAATAGTAGAATGAGTCACAGTAGTAGATGATTAAAATAAGACAACAGACTTAAGGAGAATAAATTACTGAAAATTAAATCCCCAATGGGAAGAGTAGAATATATTCGAGCACAGATTTGAATAGCAACAACATTACTACTTCTCCTCCTGTTATCCATGGGTAGTTTGCTCCTTAGATTAACAGGAACAACAACTTCAATAACAACTTCTGTAGTAGCTGTGGTGGCAGTAATAACACTGATAATTTCACTTCTTGCAGGAATTGTAGTAACTGCAACAACAATAAATAAATATTACCTGTGAGCCATCCAACTTCCACTTGTTCTACTACTTCCTCCAGTTCTTCATCGTCATCCTCAAATTGTTTTGTGAGTGGAAACCAACTATTGAAGGATAATCCAACTAATAATAGCACTAATACTGTTATTACATAGCATTAATCTCAGCATCATCATAATGCAGAACAAGCTTTTTAATAACTACACCCACAACAACCATAACCTTACATTGCTCACAGAATCCCTGGAGAATAACAGCAACAACAACATCAATAGCAGCAACAGTCATCTGTCTTTGATCCAGGAATGGCTTTCAACTCAGCAACCATATAAACTCATAGACCAAACAATGTTCTTAGCCATAACCATACAAACCCATAATTACCAGTCTTAACTACTAATTATGACGAGGTTCCAATGAGTCATAGTGAATAACCTAAGAAGGCTCAAAAAGACAAAGGGAATCATGCAAATCATATTATCAAAAGAAGAACTAATATTTCTCACAAAGGGAACACTGGGAAGAATAATAACAACCATCAAATCAACTAAGTCTCTCCTTTTGCTAGTACCTCTACCAACCTTTAGTCTTAGCAGCAATCATAGCCACAGCGCTAGCCACTAATGAATGGTTCTGTCACTTTCAACACAGCTACCACCACTAGCTAATCTTAAGATTGCACTTTCAGTTCTTTGTACTCCCCCAATCAATATGGATTTATCTAGTAATACTCTGACAGCCAATCTATGTCAACAATAAACGCAAGTAGCCCAGCAGTGACTCCATTCCTCAACCCATTCACCTTAGGATCGTAGTCTCCTGTGCTTTTACCAACTCAAAATAGCAACAACAATATTACTAATAATTTCTAATCATCTTTAATATCTCCTCTGAATATTGCTTAGAGTTCCCCATTTGCACCAACGAAATCATCCTAATTCTCATTGAATTAAGGTAATTTCCAAGATGAACCTAATAAAAACAATACAAGCTATCAGAATGAGTAATCGCCAGCAGCACCACCCTCAATTGTTAGTAAGCACCTATTTATTTTTGATATTCCTACTAAATTGATTATAAAATAATGTTATTGCTGTTTTTTTCTTCCAAGGAGATACTTCGCTATCACAGCATCAACAGCAATACAATTGTTTCTACTGAAAAAATAAATTGAATAATCAATTTGCTAAACCTGCAACAATTCTTTTAAGCAGGCTTAAATAAACCAATATTTCTTTTATCACCTTCCTCAATTAAACCCAACAATACCCCAGAGCAATCACATGCAATAACATGAAATCTCAACCTCTCAAAAACATAGAGGTTAATATTGTTTTTTTCAACTCATTTTATCCATTTGTTTTTGGGATCATTCTCTCTCTCAAAATGTACCTTTTTTAATATTTCTATGTTAAATATCGCTCTTAATATGCATCCTATCCTATTCGTATTTATTATTTTTTCCCCGAACTTCTTTCATCTCTCTTTTTTTGTAAAGGAATTTTTAAAATACATATGAAAAACAAAAATTATTTTAAGATCTGACTAATAAACAATTACACAAAAACAGAAAATTAAAATAATTGTATGGGTCTCCAATAAAATAATTTTTAAAAAGAAAAAGCATGTTTAACTTTCATTTAATTTGTATTTTTATGACATAAATTCAATTGATGTTTACAATTTTTAAGTTATTATTAGCTTGATTTTATTGTTATCAAATATCTCTATCATGTGTGTGATCAATCAAAATGGAGGGTTGTTTTAAAGGGAATATTTTTTGCTCAAATCCGACCCAATCAATCCCCAAGCTTTCTTTTACCTTTAGACCCAATCTGCTTACTCAGGCTAATCACTTTTCACAATAGTCCAGTTGGGGTGATTTTAGTGCATGTAGTCTTAAAATGATATGCCGCATTATTATGTATAATAGGTATATACTTGAGATTTAACTTTATTTCTAGACAGAACATCTCTGTATTCGATAATTGCCTATCCTCCTTCTTATACAACTTGAATCTAAAATTCGCATTAATCAGGACCCGGTCTGCTAGACTGTGCCCACTATACCCAAAACTCAAACCTTTAAAGAGGTGATGGAAGCTTTTTTAGGTATATATGCTCTACGGGCTATGAACTGTATGGTTCTCTGACATTCATATCTATTTATAAAAATGTAAGACATTTTTAGCATTCCTTATTCCCATAATATACAGTAGTACCGCATGGACATTTGACATACAAATCTAAGTCATGAATATTATACCAGCTCAGACAAAAGAACAAATTATTTGTACTTAGAGAGTATTGAGAAATTCTCTCAGTTAATTGTTTAGTATCGATTTTAGTCTTTCTAAAGAATTTAGAAATATTAGTTTCGCTATTGCAATAATCAAACACGAACTAGTTTTTTTAGTTAGTATCCATCTCAAAAACACCTTTAAACGCCATGAAAGAATGGTATCGTAGATTATGTTTCCCAGAATGACCTTTTTCTTATTAGCACGGCTAACTACAAAAAGGACATGTATCTGGACAGCATCTATCAATCACTAAATATTCTTGTTATTTTGCCTCTTTGAATTCGATAATTTCCTTGAATTACTATTATTCCTTAAAAAGAGTGAAAACTTTTTTTTGATTCACTTTATCCAGTTATTGCGAAAGCTCATTAAGTTAAAAATTAATTGTTCCTTCTTTTTTCTCAATAAACGCTTGAATAAGTTTTTCAATGAAATTTGTTGGCTAATTGATTTCTAACAAAGTCGGATCTTAACTTTTGCAGACTTAAGCAAACACTTAGTTGCCACAATTTTACTTCTAGTTTTCTAATTACTAATAATTAATAGCTTGGCTGTTTGGTCCAAATTAATCCAATACATTCTTATAACTCTCTTCAAATTTACTTTTATTTCCAATCAAGACAGCGATGAAATTTTCAGCCAGCCATTTATTGACTTTTTTGAGTTTATCCTCCTCTAGTTAATTGAAATCTATTTCCGAGTAAGTTCTATGAAGATATATAAATTTTTAAAGGAAAGTAGAGTGTAAACTGCTGATTTCTTGTAGCATGTTGTTTTATTCTGATTCAACAATGGTGTCTTTCAACTGTTTTACAATTTCTTTATTTTTTCTACTCCTGAATTCAAAAAAATTATCAATAAATAAGCTTACTTCTTCTTTATTGCATGAACTTTTCCCAAAGTTTTCGTAGCACATGGTATTCAGTTACTCAGGAGATATGTTCAGAGAATCTTAACGCAAACGAGTTTCTACATTACCTTTAAATTTTGCAGAAACAGCTTTCGCAATATTGTTATTTAAGCAATCAATGAGCTCAAGAATATTTTTCTGTTCATTCATTCCTTCTTTAATCATTATCAGAATCTAGTTTTTAAGATTTTATGCGTTCGTTTCGAATTGTTTGATATTTTCTTTTTAAAAGTCCTTAACTCTTTTGATTTGATACTCTGTAAAAGTAAAAAACAGGAGACTTGCTAAGATGTCAGATTTGAATTTTTAAGTGAAGTCTAAGTGGAATTATTGTAGTTCTTCAGAAGCAGATTCTAACAAATGATGTAATTTTCTAATAACACTTTCTTGGGTTTCTTTTTCATTAACCAATTCTAAATGCAAGTGGTCAAATAAACTAAATATGCACTCTTTTAATTCGCTTACCTTTAAGTCTTGTTAGGGAAATTTTGTTTTTTGACTATCCGTAGTAGTAGCAGTAGTAGCATATAATTTCATAGAGTTTTCAAGAGGCATTGAAATATTAGAGCTTTGGTTGCTAGTTCCTGAATCATTTTCTGAAAAAGATGAAATAATTCCTTTAAATTTATTCCATAATCCTGTTTTATTGTTAGCTTCAGTTATTTTTTTCTTTTATGCATTGAGTTCATCTTTACTTTTCTTATTTTACTGAGTATATGAACTCTTGTTTATGTTGACATTCTATACTACTTATTGAATAATTTACTTAATTCCTGAGTAGATTTGATCATTAAATTCGTAATTCTCATGAAAATAGCGTGTTAAAATAATCATTCTGTACTGTTAACACAATTAAGTTGCTTCGTTAAGATTTTTAGAGTTTAAGATAGATTGCTCTAGCTATTAAATAATTGTCATACTGTAGGGTTGTTCTTCTAGTTTAATAGGCGTTAAATATGATTTGAAACTCTATCTGATCATATTAAAGCAAATAAATTGTATTTGAGGTTCTTTTCTTTCAAGATCGTCTCTTAACTAGCGCCCTAGCACTTCGATTTCCTTATTAAAGATTTCATTTAGTTTTTTTTCTCTTTCAAGAATTTCATTTTGGTCTTTAACTGGCTATAGACCAAATAGATAATCTTACAGCCTCTTTTTAAGCTGCAAGAGTTTTTTTTTATTATTACTTTCATTGTCGTTTGAGGTGATTGTTTCTTCCCAAAGCTACTCTTATTTTAAGTACATGAGTTTGATATCTTAAATTAACGATTTTTTGTATTCCCGAATCAAATCTTAATTTTAATATCCTTCTGTGTTTTTGGAGTATTCATTTGAGATCATTTCTATGAACTCATCTGACCTCTAACTGAGTTCATTTTTACATTTTTCATTGATGTCATTTACATTTGTATTTTATTAATTCAAATTTTTCTCATATTTCGATCTAACTTCACTCAAGGATTAGCTGATCGAACAGTAATTTTCTGACTCTTTTATTTATTTAATTATCTATCCCAAGCAATTTCTGTCTTCTATTTCTTTGATGCTATCTATCATGAAAATATCGAAATTTGTCTAGATTGCTTCCCAACAGGATGAACAGCTATTCAACCAATCATTCAGAGATTTTCTTGAATTAGATTCGGCATCTGCGAAGAGTTTTTGCTTTAAACTTTCGATTGTTTGCATAAATTGTTTATCTGTTGTCATTTTTTCGTATAAGGCGATGTCATCGTCTGATTCTAAATAAGTGGTCTCAAAGTTGAATGCGCTTCTCATTAAAACTAGACTCTCTGCTCCTTTAAAATCGAGGCATTACTATAGCTGTACTTTATTCATTTTAGCAACTTCTTTAAGTTCTTTTTCGATTGCTTGAAGAGCTTCACTCAATTTATCTGAGTTGGTGTCTGCCATGTTTCGGAGGCAGAAAAGAAGTTCAGGTTTGTGATTAAGCTCTTTGAGTTTGTTTCCAGCAAAAAGTGATATTGTGAGAATTTTTTTCATTGCGATGTTAATTTCACCATTTACATTAACTATTACTTTTTTAGCACAAGCCATCGAAAGCAGTGTTAATCTCTTGTCGTATGATTCATCAGCCTTTTCAATAGAAAGGAGTCCTTCTGTATCCATGACTAGAACATGGTAAAATTTATTGTTGTAATACACTTTCCTAAGAGAGATATCCATTCCTTTCGTGCATCTCCCAGAGCTGACTTTGAAATCACATCCGAAAATCATATTAATCAATGTGGATTTACCAGTGCTCTATGGTCCAAGAATAGCAACAGGCAAAAATGAAAAGTTTTAATCTTCACATAATCCAGAAGTATTAAATTCTTTCATTACACCGTCGAATATGTCTTTCAGAATAGCACTGTTTATTGAATTATTATTTCCATCAATAATTTCAATAGACTTTCCTTGAATAAATTTATTTTTCAAAGTCTATAATGCAATTTAAGGATTTAAATCTTCTTTATTTTTTTATTTTCGAGATTAAATGATATACACCATCTCTCTCTAAAAAAGATCGTTAGACATCATGGAACTTTCAAGAGTTTTCAATTTAAAAAGAAGCTCTTTCTGTAATTCCTAAAAGCGAGAATTAGCTTCCTTCCATTTCTCATCTGATGAAGCTTACTTTTTAACCCAATCTTCCACCTAGTCAGAGTTAATCTATTTCATGTTTTGAGCTTGTTCATAATATTTTTTCTCGCAATCATTTAATTTGATTTAAAAGATTTTTACTTTATTATTGATCTCTTAAATCTCTTATTCAATTGGCTTTAAAATAGGCTGCGAGATTATATCAATTAGCATTTCAAATTCATTTAACTCTTCTTCTTTTTATGCACAAAAAGCATCTATGTAGAATTCTACGATCGGGTGGATTCCTAATTCATTCTAAATGATTCTATAATTGCTTATTTAAGCTACAATTTTATTAATTTCTATCAATGTCTAAGGTCCTTGTTAAAATCCTAACCAATTCTTTTTGATTTGTAGCTCAGTGGCTTCATCAATCATAGTCAAATTCACAAAGATTTAGTTTTTGATATTTTCTTTCCCGCTGTACTTCTATGAATACGTTAGAGTATAAGGTGCTTTACATTACTTCGCTTCCAGATTTGCGTATTCTCTTAATTTAGATATTTCGGCCTCTTGGAGGTATTGCCTGTCGCAAAATATTCCTTAAATGATTTACATCATTATTCTACTAATTTTTTCTAATTTAAAGTCTAACTTTATGTGAATTTAAGGATAACGTTTTTAAACATTCTTCATCTCATTGGACATCTCCCAATAGTTCAGTATGGATTTTTGCATGCTAGTTTTTATTTTCTTGACATTCTTTCCAAATCCTATTTGTTATTTGAGTAACTTTCTTAGGAAAATGAGATCTTTTGCGTATATTCCTTAGGTCTTATCAAATTGAGTTGGAGAAATTTAAATAAATGCACTTGGACTAAACAACACTGAACTCATGTCAACCTCCTCTTAATTGTAGGTTTTATCTTTAAGAATAAAAATAGCTTAGTCTAATTTGCCATCTATATTGAGAAGGATATCTTTGATTTCTCTAAGTTTCTCCAGAGTCTTTCCTTGAGCTAAAATCCAATACTAGTAATAACTTGCCATTTTTAGTATGATTGAAAGCTTGTCTTTTTTCTTGGTACAATCTCCATGAATATCGATAATATTTAATCCAATGCTTAGTTAGGGTGAAGTAAAAAAGATATCAACATCATTTTCAAAGATATTATGTCTAGAGGTAGGAAAATTAGTGCTGTAGATGTGATTTAAGGTTGTTGATGCTCCACACTTACCATCTCCTATTGAAATAATGAAAGCTGTGTTACTTTGCAAATAGTGACGATAAATTGGAAGATTTAATGTGTCTTAGATAGCTTTATTTTACCCTCCTTCCCATTTGTAAATCAAGCTAAATGGAGGAGAGAATTTATTGTAGCATGAAATAATGTTTTAGATTGTATCAGGCTTATTTTGAAATTTTTCTAGCACATATTTCATAAAATGTTTTTGATTAAGCTCATATTCAGGTCTATTTTTATTGTCGCAAAAGAGCAGAAATAGTTCTTCAAAATTTTTTACTTATTTTAAAGATGTTTAAACATATGGCATCAGAATATTGATTATTCCTTCCTCTTAGTATCTCTTAGACTGTTCATCTCCTTAATCAAATGCTTTAAGCTAACTTTCAATGTATCCCATGCTTAAGGTATACATGCATTACATAAAATTCTCTGGTTGTTTGTTTGGATCTTTACCCAAGAGCCTCTGAATTATCAATAAAAAAGTTTAATCCTTAACTTTTTACTCGATATATGAGAGCTAATGTATCTCTTCTTCTAATTTCAGATCAATTTGGGAAAGAATGGATTTTTAATTCTCAACCAATTCGTTAAACTAGGAATCTAAAAATAAATCCTTTATTAGTTAAATAAAATCTTGGACATCCAAAACATCTTCGTTAATTTTGAAAGTAGCATGAAGATGTTCCAATTCCTCATCAGAATCCTTCGCATGTTCTATTTTTTAGATACTCTCGAGCTTGTTTAAAATCTTAGGAATTTCATATATTCCATTTTCATCTATGAGAATTTCTGATTTTTTTTTAAGAATTTTCATTAATTCTGCTTTGAAGAGGCTCCTTTCTAGAAGAAGATGAAATGGATGGTCTTTTTTTATCTAAAATTCAGAATATTCTCTCTACATAGTTGAGTACTCTTGCTTAGATTTAGATTCAAGTTTATTTATGAAAGATTCTTTGTCTTTCATTAAGATAATGGGTAGTACTTCTTCAAGTTTTCGCTAACAGGGTAACAATGATTAAAGATACTGTTGCTCTATCTTTTCATTTTTAAATTACTCTTTGAGGAATTCTCTTGTTAGTATAAATTAAGTGATGTCCGCCATGGATACTTATTGTTGTGTAACATTTTTGAAAAAGTAATCTCTTATTTACTTATTAAATTCAAGTATTTCATCTTCTACAATATAGCTTTGAAGTTTCTCTAATTAAAGCTCTCCCTCTTTTTACTGCATAGATAATTCTTTTAGAAAGTTTTCTTTCAGTTGAGTTATTTAAAACATTTTATCCTTAGTTAGTGGCATCATCAAGAGTATTTATTCAACAAATTCAGAAAGCTCTGGCTTTGACTTTTTACTCACTTTTTGCTGTTAGCAGATTTAGAAATTATCAGATACTTCTCTTTAGAATATTTCAAATTCACTGGTTTTTATGCATTTCTTTAAAGACTCTAAATTTAACGAGCTAAGCTCATATTATTATGTTAACTATTCTACTAGCTAGGCCTTAAGAGCTGGTCTCTTCAAGTGTACTGTTTTTGTTTCAGGCATTTTATTAATTAAACTTGAAAAAAAATCAAGAGAAAAGCTGCCTGTCTTAACTTTTTCACTTTCTTATCTAATTTCATCTTATTATTAGGTTTAGGAGCTTAAATTTTTTCTTTTTTCTTAGCTATCTTATTAAGAAAAGTCTTAAGTGGGAATCTAAGATGAATGCATTGGATTTTCCAAACGATTTACACAATCTTCTTATGAGTTCTAGATAGCAGCTATTGCCTCTTGATGGTTCTCAGGCTTGAGTTGATCGTTTTCCACTTGCACGATGGATGGATCTTATGAAATTTTATTTTCACCAATGTCTAATACACGAGATAGATTGTCTGCAGTTGAAGTTTGAGATTGTTCAATTTGATTTTCTGTAGGAATAACACAATCCGTTTATAAGTTCTAGATAGCAGCTATTGCCTCTTGATGGCCCTCAGGCTTGAGTTGATCGTTTTCTACTTGCACGATGGATGGATCTTATGAAATTTTATTTTCACCAATGTCTAATACACGAGATAGATTGTCTGCAGTTGAAGTTTGAGATTGTTCAATTTGATTTTCTGTAGGAATAACACAATCAGCTTATGAGTTCTAGATAGCAGCTATTGCCTCTTGATGGCTCTCAGGTTTGAGGTGATCGTTTTCCACTTGCACGATAGATGGATCTTATGAATTTTAGTTTTCACTCATGTCTAATACTTAAAGGTATGATGTAGTAAAATGATTGTTTTGTTTTATTAAAAGTATCTTTCTTTTGATTTTTGCTTTTCCTTTTTAAGTTCAATTAATATTCTAACATTTTAATTTTAGACCTTCTTTCCAATCACTAGAAGAAATCAAATTAGTATCCACTCACCTCTCCCAATCTATGAAGATGCGAATCAGATGTTTTATTGTAAATATTTTAATTTTGGACTCGCTTTCCAATCACTAGAAGAAATCAAATTAATATTCACTCGCCTCGAAATCAAATTAATATTCACTCACCTCTCCAAATTCATTCTTTTTATTCTTCGAAGATGCGAATCAGATGTTTTATTGTAAATATTTTAATTTTGGACTCGCTTTCCAATCACTAGAAGAAATCAAATTAATATTCACTCGCCTTGAAATCAAATTAATATTCACTCACCTCTCCAAATTCTTTCTTTTTATTCTTCGAAGATGCGAATCAGATGTTTTATTGTAAATATTTTATCCAAATTCATTCTTTTTATTCTTCGAAGATGCGAATCAGATGTTGTATTGTAAATATTTTAATTTTGGACTCGCTTTCCAATCACTAGAAGAAATCAAATTAATATTCACTCGCTTCGAAATCAAATTAATATTCACTCACCTCTCCCAATCTCGACAATAACACAAACCATCGTCTTTGCATTTCTCTGCAGTAAGCTCTTGTCTTTGGAAGCTAAGAATAATAAAAGCAAAAATTCAATCTGATAATGAAATTTACTAAGATAATAATTTCAAAACTAACAGCAGCATTAACTACAAAAATGACTCTTAATTACTGTCAGATCATCCAACTGATATTATTTTTAACTTCCCTACATATGTAGAGATTAGTTCGGAGATCTATAGGGTGATCAGAGAATTCGAAAATCCAGAACAACGCAAAAAAATCAGTGACGTATTAATAAATACAATTTTATTTAGTTTGGTTTGTAATTGTTATTTTCAATCATTGAAGAAAATACAACTCATTATAAATCAATAGAGAAGGTGCTCCTTTTAGATCGCTCATCACTGATGTCTCCAAGAAGCAATACACTTAAAATTCCTAACCTTCGTTGATGTAATAACCTATCACTGCTTGCTCAGCATAAAAGGATTCAGATTGTCTCAATCCAGCTTTTTCATTGCTTAGAACAATAGCGCCTTATCTTCAAGGACCCCTTGGAGGTTCCCTTTGCATAACCCTACCACTTTTCATGGGGTAGCAACTAATCTAGTACTCTCAATACCAATACCTTAAAGAACATGAATTTTTAAATCGCTCCATTTACGAAATTCTCCATTAGAAGAACTATGAATATGATTTCTATGTATGGCCAATAACTATTGTAACATGGTGAAAGTTTTACTTCTGAAATGATCCCAAAAAGCACCAGGAGTAGTCTTTTATTTGCTAGGGTTGAGAGAGTAACAATCTTGAAGAACCAGGAGAAAACTGTAGAAAAGCTGTAAATTAATACAAATTTTAGTTGAAAAATAAACATTTTGTGTTAAACTTTGAATTCCATAAAGGCAGTAGCTTTAGTTGTTTGAATCATCCAAACAGCTGAATAAGAGGAGCTCTGAGACTGAGAAATGTTAGCTCAAAAAAAATTGGATTCATTTAAAATAACAAGTCAGCTTAAGCAAGCAGTAGTAATACTCCAGAGAATTGTTAGCAAACGAGGTTTATTTTAAAATCAGAGGCATCACATCAAGCTTTAAGAAATATTAAATAAACTTAAAATTTTCTTTGATTCTTGATGAAAATCAGCTTTATTAGGTGAAATTATCTTTGTTTCTTTTTGATCAAGGACCCACAGAAGAAACCTATCCAGCAAAAAAAGGTCATTTCAATAGGTTTTAACAAGCAAGACAACCTCATTTTTAAATCCACCGAAATAAGACCCTTGAATTGTCTAAAACGTTGAAAAAATGAACAGTTGTGTGTAAAATAAGGTACAAAACACAACTTGAATTTCATCTTATCATAATGCTTTATTAATCACTGTACAAGCATGTGTATTAAATGTATTAAGAGTTTTCTTAATTTATTGTATATCCTGTATGTATTGGATTGGGGTTCTTTCCTTTATTAAATATCTATGGAATTTCTATTGAGGCTTGGTACCATTTGGCTGTAAGATTGACTTCAAAGATTCTTACTGTTTTAATTCAACATAATTTTCAAATGCATTATTTTCAGCTAGTATGATATCTATGACTATGATCTCTTGTTTGATTGATTATTGTTTTGGAATAATAGATGTTCTATTTTCTGTATTTTTTTCTTCTTCGTTTCCAATTTTATTCTGATTAATCATAATCTATTGAGTTGAATCGTTCTTCCATGGTATTGTTTTATCCATTTAGAATGAGGTGATTTGGTTTATTTTTTCTTGTTGTCCAATTGGCAGCACATCCTTTTTATGTTTTTTCTTGTTAATGAAGGTCTTCTGATTGAGATGATATGAATTCCTTCTACCTTGAGGTCGTTTCGATTTGAGAAGGTTATATTTAGGTATTAGAACTTTCTATTTGTGGTAATTTTATTGATGTCAATGGTTTTTATCTCGAAGTCTTGAATATCTGCTTTTTTGATTTCTTCATACTGAGAATATTTTTAGTGTCGTCACGTTCATGCTTATCTTTCTCCTGTTGATCTTAGCACTTATGGATGATGTCGATGATTATGTCATGCTTATGTCTTTTTTAAAGATGCTATTTGATGAAGTTCTAGAGATGTTTTACATTTTCTCCACTTTGGATTCTAAAAGTAGATCCACTTGGTTTATCTTCTGCTGAGGGCTACAGAGAAAATGCCTTCAATTAGAAGACCTTGACATTAGAGAGAAGAGGAGAAGGTAATGGGTGATGCATTCATAATTAATTACCTGGAAATCACTATTCAAAGTGTGTATAAAAAGTTGTGACGTCATTTAACAACTGAGTACGCATAGAATAGTGAATAGGGTTAATGAAAAGCTTCACCCAACTCAAGTCTTATCCCCAATCTATGATTTTACCTGCTTATTTCTATTCAAAAATTACGGATAATTAATTTATTAATTATTTATTAAAACATCGATGTTGAAAAGAAAGTCAATATCAGAATAACCCTATTCACATAAAACAATTCAAAAAAGAATATGCTTGTAAACAACTAGCCAAAATTATTTCGTTGTTTGGGTGGGAATTAAGGATGTGTTATTTGATAAGAGACTTTATGACTTCTAATATGTAGCAATTCTGTTTGTTAAAGATAGATAATATGATATGGTGATAATTAATCGATTGAGTAAAATCAAAGAAGATTATCCCCTCACTTTCTTCTCAAAGTAAAAAGACAAAAACAAATAAATAAATTGTTTCTTTGTTTGTTTTCATTTTGGTCTTAGCAAGAATAATAACTAATTAATTGATTCTCTCTCTCTCTTTCTCAGTTCCTTTGACACGTTTGCTATTTTCTGTGTATTCTTTGCTTAAAATTATTCCCAAATTACCAAAAACACGCACAAAATCTAAAAGGCAAACTCAAATCCATGGAGGGTGACACAACTTAGCGTAAAAATGAGAACATCGTCAAGATCTTCTTGGATGCTCTCTTAGAAGATTCCAATGTCTCAGATGATAAAACTAGCATTGAGGCTATTGCAAGGACTCTCACAAATACATTAGCTAGCTAATTAGATCCGTCTAAAAAGGAATTCAGAGAGAAAGTCAATTTTTTAAAGATGAAACTTAAAGGATCAAGGAATAATTTTGCGAGATAAGCGCTACTAAAGGGAAGTATTAAAGTAGATGAGTTCATAGCATTGCCAGTGTAATAGCATAGTCCAGAATATTTCCAAGATGTATTGAATAAGGATAAGATGAAAGGATAAAGTGCAGGAAAAGATGCTACCCCTCCTGTAGGGACTACTACAACTAATAGCAATATTGGTATACCACCAAGAGCGACAGGGTAATAGCCAAGAGCACCAAGTAGACCACCTGTTCAAGGGAGATCAGCTGGATTGCAATAGCCATAACCACCTAAGCCATTGGGAGGAAAACTACCAAATACTGTTCAGAATAGCGAAGGTTAATTAGCTACCAATGATGGATAAGAATCTGTTGGTAGGAAGCATGATGGACCTCAATAGGATGGATAAAGTTAGCAGCAAGAACAAAAGAAACGGCAGTAATAACAGGAATAGTAAGAGATATCGAATCAACGTTCTAATGGAACTAAAATCGAGAAGTAATAGTAGTAAGTATTGGCTGCAAATGCTCATAATAATAAAAATACTCCAGTTGATGGGTTTGATGTTAATCTCCCAAACCAGAGTGTTGCTGAACTGAATAATCACTAGACTCCCCCAGTAGTAGGTCCTTCAAAGGATCTGCGAAACCAAGGGAATCATAACAAAGAATAGAAGAACAAAGCTGATTAAGATGTTTAGCTAGTCACCGAATAGATTAAAGGTGTTTCTTCTTAAAACTCTGCCCTCCTTCCCAAAGAATCAACTGATCGCGTAGCAACTCAAAGTATTATTAAATAGCAGAAGGTTTTGACTGTTCCTGATGAGTAGATTCGCTAGGGAGTTCTTCCCCAACAAAGATAGAGTGGTACTAAGAATATCGATGCTGGGAGAAATATAGCAAATGATAATTAAAAGAAGAAGTAGAATGAGAATGAGGGAGTGATAAGATAAAGTGCTGGGGATGGTGGTATTGTAAAGAAGAAGGAAATGGTTAGAGATTAAGAGGTTGAAGAAGAGGAGGATGTGCATTTGAGTTAATTGAAATAATAAATATCTGAATTCAAGTTGCTTAGTCGATCATACAAAGAGAAGGAGAGAGATAGTCAAGGAGATGAAGAAAATGAATGCTCAGAGGAATAGATTTTGGATTAGATAGGAAGTGGTGAGAATGATGATTAAGATGATGGAGGAGATGATAATAACAATGAGAGTAGCAGTAGTAGTAGCAGTAGCAGCAGTGATGATAATTATGATGGATATGAAGATAGTGATAGCAAATAATTAGGTTAGGATTAGGTATCTTAAGAAGATCAGCTGTTATTGCAAGAACAGTATGATTCTTCAAATGATAATAATAATAATAAGGATATTGTTGTTGTTGGCGATCATTTAAATTGTCGTGATGAAAAGAAGGAAGAATTAGTGTAGAATGGTTAATAGGAATAAGAAGAAGAAGAAGAAGAATTAGATGAGATTGAAGAAAATCAGGAAGAGGAGGAGTAGGAGGATGGTTAGGAAAGCAGAGAAGATCTTAGTAGGGATGACAGTAAAGGTGAATAGATTGAATAGCCAGATAAGAATGAAGATACTAGCAGTGGATAGTAATCAAATGATAATGAATATGTGATACTTAGAGGTGATAATGAAGAGGATAAGGAAGATGATGAAAATGATGAAGATGATAATCGAAATGAGGGAATGAATTAAAGGTAGGAAGAGTAAGATGCTCAAGAATAAGCTAATGATTTTGAGTAGCATTATGAGTGTAGAGAAGAAGGAGAAGAAGGAGAAGAAGAAAGATAAGAGGAAGTTACCTAAGAAGTAGAAGATACTATTGATAATGAGGTAGATAAAGAGTTAGCTGTTGAAAATACGAACAACAACGATCAAGATATTAATACATATCAAGAGGATAATTATTAACAGCCCTAATCTAAATTACCTTGCCAACCACATCTGTCACAGTAGCTTGAGATTGTTGAAATGAATATGAAAGATGGTGCCATTCATAACGAAAATTATCTTCATCCACTGCATGAGCAACAACCTATCTAGTCACAAGTATTCAAGAATGAAGAAGATAAGCACTAAGATAAAATGCATATCATTGAGAATGGCTAAATTGAATGTAAATAATACCCTTCTAGACCTAAGAAAACTATTCAGAGATAACTATTCTTAGCTGAGTAGTAACTCAAAGACAAGGATAGTTAGATCAAGCATTTGCAGGGGTAACTCCAAGCGATATCTGGGTAGCTTCAATCAATCTAGGAGCAATTGTAACTCACTCAAGCTTAGCTTGTTGGAGGAAAAAAGGAGAATCATATCAACAGTGTCATAACTCTTCATGAAGGATAAGAAAAAGAGTAATAATGTCCTTAAGCTGCTATGGATGTTCTGCGTGCTCGAAATACTTACTTGGAGAGTCTAAATGCAAGTTTATAGAAGGGAATAGATAGTCTCTCAGCAGATCTTGCAGCGAAGGATGAAGTTCTAGCAGCTCTCACTGGGAGTTTATCGTAGCCTGTGGTATTTGATACGAATGCACTTAACTACTCGCATGGAAACAATCAAAGCATTAGCAGTAGTAATCATCTTAATAGAAATGGGTAAGGCCATCACTCGCAGTAGCATCATTATCATTAACATTATTAAAGTAGCAGCAAATAGGGGAATTAAAATAATGCTGCTAATCCACTGAAAGCACACACGAAAGACAATGAGTTTAATAATACTAATTATATCAACATTTTAGATAATAATGCGAACAAATTAGAAGGTTAAGCAGGTGAAGTAGGTTAATCATAGTAGTAATAACAACCCTTTTTATAGCAACCTCATGAAATGCATGAAAACAAAGGCAATTATGAGAACGATGATGGTCAATTATTCGAAGAATTGATGCCTTGTCGCAAGGACTCACATCCTCCGAAGAAGAGTTAATAAGTAGATTAACCTGCAGCCAGTAAGACAAAATATTCAACAACTAATGCTACTGCTGGAGTCTTCCCATGATGTTTAGAATATCTAGTTTGGAATTGTTTTTATAATCTGTGTGGTTTTTAGGAGAGATTGTTTCTTTTAATTTGCTTCCAAGAATACAAGCAAACCTTACTGGATATTGAAAAGATAGAGAGAGAGAGCTATTTTACATATTTAATCTCATTTAAACATAAAAGAAAGAGATCTATTATTTTTAGAATTTACCTTACCAGACAAAGAATTGACCCAATGCTACCACTTTTTCACTATTCAAATCAAGAACCGTCTAATTTTACTGTAATAACTACTTTATCTAATTGTTATGATAATTATTTTCTCTCTCTCTCTCTCTTTTTCTTAATATTAGCTCATCTCTATGTCTAATATTCTTTCCATGTCCCGTGTTCCCCTTTTTTTCAATTCCATACTGTTTATCTTCAGTAACTTATCATTTTCCTTCAACTTTTGTTCTGGTCTTAATCCTTCCTTATATTTAACCAACTTGCCCTTCAAATCATCTAAATGGTACTTTAACAGAACAATCCCCTCCCTCCCATTCCTCCAAAGAAAATTATTGAAATCGATAAAATCAAACAATTAAAACTGATAACATTTACATTTTCTTCTCTGTCTGTTTCTTTTGAAATATATTTTACAAGCACATCAGTACATATATTCTCATAAAATTTAACTGCTCCTCTTTCTCTCATAGATAAACTCATTCGATATTCAACATCACACACCACACCGAGAGATGAAAAACAATCAAAGCTGCTTGGGGGAATTTCTGGAAAAGAACTCAACTTCAGTTCTAAATGTTTCTATCGGCTCATTGGAATAGGTGTATGTGCGTGTGTGTGATGATCTAAGAAGGATTTGAGGAATACAAAGAGAGAAATAGAAGAGAATAAAAAAGAAAAGACTGGTATTTTTTTATATACTTTGTCAACACCTTGTGCCTAAAACTATTAAGTTTATCAAAGAAACAGAGAGAAAGTGAAAGTGAAAAAAAGGGTATTATTATATTATTGATAGGATGGTAACAGAAAGCAACGTGATTGGACCACTTCTTTCCTAATCTATCTCTCTATTTTTCACTTTCAATTCCCGCTGAAGCTATCTGCACCTAACAGCAATCAATTAATCAATAACAACAAAATTAATTCTTTTTCACTTCTCTCCCTAAGTACTCTAAAATTAGCAATATTTTTTACCTGTTTGTTATGAGGCGTTTTGATAGAAGCAGTTGAATCCGATTGGACTCAGCTGATCATCGTATTAGAGAAGATTATCATAGTTTTAAATATGTGTTGGAGAGTTATAGTATCCCATTTGCATATCAGAAATAATCAAATCTTCATGCAACAAGTGATTGCTATTCCCATTAGTGCTCTCCAGTTTCAATGGCATTTTTGCGCAATTAACTGGGCTCATTAGCTCCTTGTCATTGCTTGGATAGGTGGCAATATTGTTTTAAATTAGGTCACTGTTATGACAGAAACTAAATGAGTTATTTTTATAAGAAGGGGAAGTTATCATATTATTATTATTGTTTAAGGACACAGCAGCATTGCTATGGGGAATGCTACTGTTGAAAGGTGAGGGAGGAATACTCCTTTGAGTATCAATATGTTTGGTGTTTACTGTAGCACTAGATGAATTGCTTTCTGGGTTAAGCACAAACTATTACACTTCTGGTAATTGCTAGTCTTATTACTCAGATTGCACTAGGCCGAAAGTTGAGGATACCAAAGGACTAGAAGCTTTAGATTAACCAGCTTGAGTTATAGCTTGCTAAGTTTGAGAGGAAGTATCGTTAGCAACTACAGCTGCTTTTGGGACAATCTCAGGAATGATCACATTATTTCCTTCTTGCAATCTACTGCCGTTTTAAGAAGGTTAAGTTGTCAAACCTTGGACTGGCTCCTAGGTTTTACTGAGCTATCCATTGTTGTTCATTTCCTACTATCCCATGGGCAATTCAACTTTGAGTTTCTTCCTTGGGGATTCCAGATTACTTTCATAGTTATTAGTATTATTCATCATCTTGTTGGAACTATTGATAAGCTGAGCTAGTGTATCACAACTGGTGTAGCTGTTTTTCCTCTTGGTATTGAGAGGAGTCTGTAATATCAACGACTACATCTAACCTTCGTGATCCAAATTGTTGCTCACTTCAGTTGATTAGGAATCGTCATGATAATAATACTAATTCCCAGTCTCACTGCTCTCATCAATAGTATTTAAATGAGATTAAGAAGCAACAAAGGGTAATTTGGCAGGGGGCTTTCTGTTAGCGAATTGTTGTGGATATCCTGGCATAAAGGAATCGCTGCCATTACTAGGAGCAATCTGAAGCCGTTACTGATTCTACTAAAACTATTGCTGCTTTGAAATATTGCCATTAATACTGGATAATTATTGCTGTTATGGCTGTTTGAGAGGTTAAAACTAGCTAGATGAAGGCATTTATGAACCCTTAACAAACTAAGGTTTCTTATTCATATTAGTAGTATTGTTATTTGTCGATTCTGAATAGCCAGCTTAGCTCACAGGAGTATTATTATTTAAACTCTAGTTCATGAACATTTTTTTGCTGGTGTTGCTGCTTAAGACTGGCTTATTGCTGGAATTATGCAGAATCGATGGGTACTATTGCTGCTGACTTTGTGAGCTGCTAGTATTTATGAATGGCATGTTCTGCGATGGGACACGGTAAGCTTAAAGAGATGGCTGCTGATTCTGGGAAAACCTAAGCAAAATAAATAATGCACATACAGAATGTGGATTTCTTTTTAGAGAGAGGAAGATTGAGAAAGCCTTAATACAAAAGAAATCTCATTTTTACTTATTAGTTTGTTGCTATTGTTGTGGTTGCTGCTGTTGCTGCTTCTGTGGGAGCTATTACTTGCTATCCTGTGGGTTATTCATTGCAGATGTGGGATCTCCTCCGCCGAATGAAGCGGTTAAAGATACTAAGGGAGGGAGAGAAAGGTTAGAAAAAATATTTTGAAAAAGAAGGTATTCGTGTTTGGGAGATTGATAATGCTTAACTTTTCCCTGGAGCACACTAGTTGTTGCTGTTGTTGTTCATTCTCACTACAGGAAGTGCGTTTCGATGAGATTCCTATTGAGGGAAGTTACTCATGTTCTTAATAAAATTATTATTCGCTCCATTTCGTGATTGCTGCTGCATCATCTGATTCCCTTGCTGCTGTTGCTGCTATTGCTGTTGCTGAGACCATCTTTAGCCTTACAGCGGCATCTGCTGCTGTTGCTGTGATTATCTCGATTGCTGCTATTGATACTGCTGCAGCCCTTATTGGGGTTACCTTTACCCTTGCATCTACTGCTGAGGTATATTTCTAGGCTGCTACTGAGTAAAAGCTCTTGGGAGCTAAGGCGCTGCCTGATTCTTCTTCTGTTCTTCTGCGACTTGCATTTCTTTGTTGATGCGTGTCTGCACTGTCATCCTATGAAACTCCTGTCCCTATTCGATCTGCGGCATCCTAAGAGGCAAGCAATCTACTTGCTTTCATCAGGTAGCTTTTTTTCAATCTTTCTTTTTACTCTGAATTTGCTGCCACAGACGGTGACTGCGAGAAGAATCCATGTGCCAGACACTCCTCCGCTGAAGGTCTCTGTGCAGGATCCATCGTGAGCATCTTGCATATCAGCTCCACTGTAGTGTCGTCGATCCTATTTCCATAAAACAATATGAATATCCCATAACTCTCTCTTTATGTCATTTTTAGCACATACTTTGGATCAATTTCCCTCAGGCGTTGGGGTAATTTATATGTGAAGTTAGCCTTTTGCTCTGCTGTGAACTTACCCATGAACGGCTCCAAAAGCTGCACTGCAAGATCCTCACGAGACTGCGCTGGCCAGATGGCTTCATCCTCAGGATTCCCAAGCAAACTAAATAACTCGTATGCTTAACCGAATTCTTGACTGGTTCGCTGAGGGAAAAGATTGAAATGACCTTCACCGTGCTTTCGAAACAGCAAGCTGCAGAGGATAATGCCCACACTCCAGATGTCCACCTTTGTCGTGTAATACTTGGACTCTATGAGAGAAAAGAAAAGAAAGAATCTAACATTGAGTGTATTTATTTTTATATATTCTCTGCTAACCTAAGACGATTTCGGGAGCTCGATACAGCGAATTCTGCATTTTCTTGGTCATTTATCTGCCTTTGTTAACATTCATATCGAAGGAGAGTCCAAAATCAGCTATTTTAATGATTTTCTCCTTTGTGTACAAGATGTTATCAGCTACCGGCACGAATAATCACAAATTCAACACCATCAAATTGCATCTAAAAATGCTTTATTTTTTACTCTTGATGTCTCTGTGAATGATATTCTTCCGATGAAGTTCAGCTAACCCCAGCAAAATTGATAAGATTATCCTCTTCGTCTATGCTAAGGTGAATGCTATATTCGCTAGAAACATCCCCTCTAGATCATGCTAGCAGTACTCAAACACCAGATAAGTAGAGTATTTTGAGAACGCTGCTTGGTCTTATCTGTTGCTGTTGTTAGCTGGCTCTTTCTCTATCACGACTTCAAGCATCTTGACGAGATTTGGATGATTGAAGCTCTTGAGGATATGAATTTCTCTTAGCGCAAGCACGGAGAACTGCATAGGAAAAAAAAGGATAAATTAGGAATAGCGCAGAGGAAATAGATTAATGTAAAATTAATGTGATTTCTAAAAATTTTCTCTTTTCTGCCTGTGTGTCTATTTTACGCCATGAGAGTTTATTTCAGTGATCTTCTTGAGAGCTACTTCGAGATTGTCAGATTTCCTGCTAGCCTTGAACACTTATCTGCACAGAGAAAAAGGAAATAACAGTTAGGTTAGTCCAGTAGAGAAAGCTGTGTCATTATGTTCAAAAAGCATTTCAAAAATTAAGAGAAAAAGAAGGGGAGGGGAAAGAAAAGCTAAAAAGAGAAAAAGATGGGGAGGGGTTCAAAAAAGATAAAGGAACTCCTTTTGGTTTAGGAAAAAATATTTGGGAATGCATCTTCTTATGCAGGAAAGAAACCCCACTGCTAGATGGCAGTCAGAAGATCATATTTAAATACATGTTTTCTCCTGAAAAAAAAGATGAAGATAAACTCTTCCAAGATCATTTTAGCTACAGCCACAATGGCAAAACAAAACACGACTCTCTAACGCATTGTACAATACATGAAGAATAACCCCTCCTAAGATAAACTCATTATCTTTCTTCTTACCCGTAGGTGCCCTTTCCGACATGGTTGAGTTATCTGTACTTATCGTCTTTGAAGGCACAGGGTACTGAACTGATGGGTTTTCTTGAGTACATTCCCCCCGCTCTCCTCCTTTAGAAAATTATTCTTCCTCTGGATGATAATAATTATATGAAGAAGAGAGGGGGGAGAGGAAGGGAGGAGGGAATTAATTATGAATATGAATATGAATCAGAAGGTGACGGATAGATTGATAGACAGTTCAGCATTCTCACATAAATAAGAGCATTCTTCTTATTTCCCCTCCCCACATACAGAGAGGCTATTATTCTATGTTTAGCTTTTGGAGCAGCCTTATGAATTTGATCTCTATCAATTTGATGCAATAATGATATTTTTATAAATTTTTCTTCTTCATTTCTTGATGTTTTTGAATGAAACTTGCTGGATTATCCAAAATACATTTTTAATTATCTTAAGTTATCGATATTTTTGCCAATAAACTCCTCTTTCTCTCTCTTTTGATATCAAAAA
>Ga0302271_10001391_pt1 | contig 23252 bp, 14 predicted proteins | sample III_Bog_N1_1_FD_198767 | JGI IMG/M metagenome (GOLD analysis project Ga0302271, IMG submission 198767) | Peat permafrost microbial communities from Stordalen Mire near Abisko, Sweden - III_Bog_N1_1 | ecosystem: Environmental > Terrestrial > Soil > Wetlands > Peat | place: Sweden: Abisko... | reverse complement strand
GCTTTGATTGTATTGTTATGACTGTGGAAATATCTATTGCTGTTGGCTTTCGAATTAAGGAGAGTTTGGAAATCTCAGATCTGAGTCATTATCTCTTGGACAACCCCCTAGGAACTCGCTTTCTTTATCAATTTCTTGAGTATGTTCCTCCAAGGGATCATGTGATTAAAATCTATTTCTCATGGATATCTATTGTTCTTAGCCATTTGGAAGACTCTGATATCCCTACTCAGAACCAGATGGAAGATTGTATGAAGGATTAATAATATTTTTCTTAGCAACTAAATCTATTGCTTCCTTCGTAATTCTCTCTGAATCTTCCAATAATTTGTTAATGATAGCTTGATTATTACTGAAATATTCAGGTGTGTATTTAGTTGACTAAGTTTACTCATCATTGCTGCTTCTAGGAAGATATGCCTTCTTTACTTATTCTTCTTTCTCTTCCTAGCCTTGTAAATTATTAGAAACTTAATTAATCATAGGATTTATCATTCCACCATGGAATAATTATACTTATTGTTGATTCTCTGGTAAAAACTCTTGTTATTTTGTGATGTTATCTTCTTGACCGATATTGCTATGTCCTATCAAGGCAGTGGAATGATTTGTGTCCCTAGCAGAATGTGAGAATTCTGATGTTTTCAATATAATAACTGCTTTGCTTGGAGGCTCAATAAAATATTAGTTTAAAATCTCCTCTTGATTGATAATTCTAAAGGTGTCTTTAATTTTATCAGTCATTTTTCGAGGTGATTTTCTTTCTTTTAAATGTTCTGGTGTAAAATCAGAGAGTTTAGCTGCTGATTCGAGTATTTCATGAGCTTTTCTTAGATATGACTAATCTGCAGATTGACATCTCTTTTGATTAGAATCTTCAATTTTGTTTGCATTACCCCTGATTGGATACTTTTTGATACTAGAAACGAAAGGATTATTATTATCATTCTAATCCTTTTCATTCTTGTTGAGAAGCAGATTTGGATTAAGTATCTAAACATCGCTAGTTAAATTCATCTGCGAGATCTATTCTGCATTTTCAAATAATGGCTAGGTGCTTTGATGTTTGAGTAATTGTTTTTCACTGGCTTTATTCGTAGGAGTTGGTTATGAGACTAGCTACGATGGTTAATGGCATAGATATTGATTTGCTTTCTTCACAATAGCTGATGTTCCCATCTGTACATCTAAATCTGGAACGACTGGCTATTTTTACTTCTTTGCTGATCTAGATTATTGAATTGAAGGGAGCGGGGTATGAATTCGAGGTGGGGAAGCTATTCTATTGTTGTTAGTATTATTACTTCCACCAGTAAAAGCACCTTATTCCAGCACTTAGCTGTTTCTGTGAGACTATTTATTGTTCCTCGCTGAGTATTCATGTACTTCACTTCCTGAAAAATCAATTACTCTGCTTCCTGACAACTTACTTCCACTCTATGCGCGATGTTCTTCATTATCCTTCTCGCTTTCTTCGGAGTTAAGACATACACCTTGATTGTTTTCAAGCTTATTTTGTTGAGGAAATTGCTAATTTAGTAGTTTATTTGCATCGATATCACCTTAGAGCTAAGATGGTTTTTCAGCTATTTTCACTGGAGTATGCAATTCGGATATTTTCCCACTGATTTATGTTTTAGAATGATCTGAACAGTCTGTACTGGACTTTTTAGAGAGCGTCTCTTGTTTGAATTATCCTTTTATCTCCTTATCTTTCAGCTGTAAAATTCCGCTAAAACCAGGATCGCCGATTTGCTTCACGACAGAACTTGGAGAATTATAAGATATCCTTCCAAAGTCCGTCAGTTAAGGAGAATTATTCCCTGGGATTTAGCTGAATTTATTCGATGAAGACGTTGTAAATGGAGTACTTGGTTGCTGCTGATCATGAGAGAAATTCATAACTGTTAGAGGATATTATCTGGTTACAGGATAATCCCCAAAAGTGGTTTGAGGGAAAGATGTCTCTTTAGATGCGCTCAAGAAGTTCAAATTAGGTGGATCTTTATAATTACTTGTTAGTTTGGATGCTGAAACGCTGTTATGCCTTTAAACTGTTTGATAATGGCTACCATCTCTTTCATTGATTAATGTATCTTCAAGATTTCCAGATTCATCGTTTTTATTCTTCTAAGCTGTTTATTTCATCAATTCTTGAGATCTCTTAGTGCAAGATGCTGAGGAGCACACTCCAAATCCAAAGTACTAAGGTATGTCTTGATGTAAATCACTACTCATATTTTATGTTAGCTTAGATCAATAATATGAAATCTTGTTAGTATTTCTTAAATAGTTATCTCTCTTTGATTTGCTTTACTAAACTGGATTTTTTTTCGTTATTTTTCGATGACTATCTCATCTAATTCAGGATAATAATCTCCTTGGTGCTAATTCCAATTTCTCACGAGATGAATTATTTGTTTTTTCTCTCAATTTGATTATTCTTTTCCATTAAAAAAGAAACATTTCTTCAATTCAATTGGAATAATCAGTAACCTGCTTTAGAGAAAACGTTTCCATTTTTACCAAATAATACAAAATTGCTTAAACTAAAATAAAATATTGGAGATATTATAATTTTTATTATTTTTCCTGCAAACATAAAAGGGATGCGATTATTTCAACATCTTTTTGGGGATTGTATTACTCGAAAATAATAATTATTTGCTACACAGCAACTAACTACCTATTCGAATCGGAAATGAGTTTGATTTAAACTGTAACATAATTAACAACCCAAAAACAAGTACTCCTTTTAAGATGAAATTGTACATTTTTTAAAAAAAGATAAGTAAATAAAATATTATTTTAATTTTAAATAAAGAAAACGCAGGGAGAAATTCCAGAGAATCGTTTGTGAGGCTAGGATATCTTCAAGTACCCATTAATCTTGGAGATATTTTATTGCTACCTATTCCGAAGCCATTTGAGATATTTCTTTAGTTCATTTTGACTCTCTGTAGTTCTAAGAATGTGCAATATCTTGCAACATCAATAGATTACCACTACAATTTCCCAATTACTTAGGTTACGCTGAATATTATAAACTTATCTCTATGTCAAAGAGTTATTTCATTTTTTAATTATTTCTCTTTAACCATTCTTGTTTTTCTTTTCAGATCCTTATTTATCTTCATGTAACTTTTTTGCTGAGTTAACAACATTAAATCCTATTTCCTCCCTTACAGACTACCTTTTAGCCATGCCATATTTGAAAATATCCTAGCCGACAACAATTTTTTCAATATTATTATCATATTCTACATGACTAATACCTTCAATTGTTTGATCTTTGCTATTTTTATTATTTGAATTAATCTTAGTCTCTCTTTTTGTAGGAGTAAATGGAAGAATTGAGCTAATCAAAGAAGGCATATGCTCTTTGAGTTTTTTGAAAGCACTGCTCTCTAAATCGAAAATAACCGGAGATGAAAATCGTTTCTCAATACAGTTAAATTAAACCTATTTTGGACTCTTTACAATCAATGGAAATGATGTTAATTCTTATGAGAATTTCTTCATTTTTTGTTCTCTCATGGGAGTCAATTTCTCATCGTCTGTATGGAGTCTCCTTTTAGAGATATCGCTAAGCAAAATATTCTCTTATTGGAAGGAATTTAAATCTTCATTTCTAATAACTTTCTATGATTATTATTTTGCTTCATAATCATGTGAAATCTAACCATTTCTCCTATCAGCAGGTTCTTTATCTCTAAATCCTACTTCTTTTTCTTCGTACCTCTCTTATTTCAATGTATCTTTATCTTTTCTATGAAATTTCTCTCTTAATCCCTCTAACTTTCTTTAAAATACCTTTATCCTCTTAGCCCCTTCTTCAGCCAGCTAAACTTCTCTTTCCCGATGCTTTTTTTCTTTCAAAATAGCATGACAATCTAAATCTTCTCCTCTACCATGATTCTAATATCCTCTTTCTTGAGATAGACACTTATTATTCACAATTTCTTTCATTTATCTGTCCTAAAGAAGTCTTTTCATTTCTTTATTAACATTACTTCCACATTCAACACCAATATTTTTCCGTAGAGACAGCAACCTAATATTCTTAGGTTTCTCTTTGTCATTTTCATCATCACTAGCATTAGCAGAATTATGCAATGAATGGTAGATTTCAGCTTGCTTCGCAATTCTTTCTTCTAGCGTTAAGTATGAACATGGACTTAATTCTTGATCTGCCATAGATCTCTTCCCACTGGTACTTCTATTATAATAAACTCTCTCTTGCACTGCTATCTTTCGATAAATGGATCTTGTATCTCTCTTCGGAGTAGAATAGAAATAAGAAGAATCTAGAAGATGCTCTTTGGCAAAAGAGACTGGAGAAGAATTACGAACATTACAATATTTGTTATGTCCACTGTTATTATTTCTGCAATTACTGTCTCTTCTATTTTCTAGCATCATTCTTCGTTCTTCAATCTGTTCTTAGGCAAACAAAATATAAGTTGAAATAGTTTTCCCTTGCTAAGGAGCCTTTTTATGTTGATTATTTCATCATCCCCTTTGTGGTCTTTGTATATTTACCTGTTAATCTAATGCATCCGCTTGGATTCGTTACTTTCTCAACTGTTCATCCCTAGTCCTTGGGCGAGAAGATAAATGCAGCATGTCATTTTCTTCCTTCTCTTTTTCCTCGCTATGCTTAACTCCATTCTGAGAAATATTCTCTAATAAACTAGAAGAATTTAACTCTTTACTGTAATCATTGTAATTTCGAAGTCTCTCTGATCTATCTCGCTCTTCAAATGCATTTTTTCTTTTGGATTGTTCTAAAGAATAAACTTTAGATCCCTCGAAGGAGATGAAAGAGCGTTATAGTTATTATTATCGATTGGTTTCTGGCGAAAACCCACTCATTAATTATCCTCCTCTATCTGGTGTAGTATATCTTCTCATGTCTTTACTCTTCTTGTATCGTTTGTAAACTCAGAAAGTTAAGAATCGAAAGGTATTTCTTATCAACCAATTAAAAAAAGAAGACCAATTTTTTTACTCCCAAAAGATTACTTCTCAATTACACATCTTTGTATTTATCAAAATCCTTATGATACTTTTAATCTCTTGTTTCGTTCTGTTATCACATAAATCCTTGCTTAAGTATACCATTCCTGAAATGTAATTCACAAATAGGCCAGCTTAAAATAATTTATTATTCTTTTAGATTTCTTAATTTTTATTTTCTTTTTTTAAATGAGTGAAATCCAAGATTTTGTATTCTAATTTTGAGTATGTAGTTATTATCATAAAACTATAAGCAAATACATAAATAATAGTTGTTTTATCAACTATTACAGAAAATACAAATTTTAATATCAAAACACATTAAGTCAATTATGTTCATGGAGTTGCTTTTTCAGCTCAGGAGAATTTCCATGCTTCATTTATTCATGGTATTTAGCAATATCGAATCTACAATTTGGGCAAAGTGAACTAGTGTGCAGCCAAGGTCGAATGCAGTTTTAATGGAATATGTGTTTGCAAGGGAGTTGATTGATTATGTCTCCTGTTTGAGAAAAACAACAACAAAACCATTGTGTTAAATAACTGAAAAAACAGGATCTCTTGATTTCCTTGAAAATATGAATGTAAAGCTGGAATTTATGAAATTATAATGATTAAAAACCGAAACCAAAATGAAAATCATATTTCTAAGACCTTGATTAAACGACAGGACACAGATCGAGCATGTCTGTGAAGTGTGGCCTAGCACCATTTTGATGCAATATTGATGGTATATGTGATTGGAGAGTCCGTTATGTTTGTTAAAAATTAGTTTGTTCTGTTCTTCCCAGACTTCAGTCTCCAGTCTCTATCAATGAAATAGTGTCATTTTCAAGGCAAAATATGAAGGGCAATGACATATTCTGAAATTGGGATTTACTAGTATCTCTCCAGCTAACTCAGCTAAATCAAAAACAAAGATATTTTTATCATAAATGAAAAGCGATTTTTAGAAGAAATTGTATTTTTTAAAGAGATTTGTAAGATAATATGTTCACTGTCTCTTTCAAAAAAGTAAACAAATCTAAACAATTCACTTATTAACTCTTTGATCGTGGAGGATACTTATCCCCAAAGCACATTCAAATATTGCAACAAAAGTCAATATTCTTTCTTATTGATTTGATTCTTTAGGAACTTCCAAAAGATTTTTTAACTTTTTAACAATTCTAATAGTAGAATTCATATTTTTCTATAAAATACCCAGCTCATGCAACGTCAAATATTGAGCATATTAGTTTAAACAAACTTTAGAATAAAAATATCTAGAGTTTGAGAGCTATTTTTTATGAAAAAAAAACCAAAGAAAAAAAAAAACCATTAAATTCGTTACGTTAAACCAGGTTGAGATCGAAATGGAGTCCTTCAGCTGTCCTGTCTGATTCCCTTTGATTCTATCCCTCGTACTATAAGCTTTGCTGCTTTTCCTACGAATAATAAGGTTTTCCAAAAGAAGGAGAAATATACAATAAAATACAGTTAAAATATCTTAAGATTTTGTTGTCTAAGGTGATAAAATAGAAAATGAAGAAGTCTAAGATTAAATGGATGGAGACCAAGATGAACTTGATAGTCTTTGCTCTGTTGCTTGGACTATTGAGGATATAATATCAAGAACGATAAATCAATTTAGTTTTTTCAGTCATTTCTTTACTTTAGGTAGCCTAAAAAGACGGAGAAAAACACTAAATATCCATGCTTGTTTATCTGATGAGATTAGAAGGAAATTGAATGCTATTTCTGGATCAGATTTGTTTGTTTCTAACTTCTTGGGGGAGGGAGAGGACGACAGACTAATATTTTTCTTATTCTTTTGAAAAGTATGATTTCTTTTATCCAATTTAAATATTATCAAGACAATTAACTTTCTCTCTCTATCTCTCCAAGTAGACTATTGTTTTACAGTCCTAAAAGAAAGAGTCAAAACAACAATTAAGAGTGTAAGCAATACAGGGATTTATCGATTGTTGATTCACCCGACTTAAGTGATGTCAGATTAAGAATGATTATGAAATATTCCCTTTCTCCCCCCCAGTGGTTGGAAATGTTAACAAAAAAAAGGAAGAAAAAAGATCAGAGAATTTGAAAATATTGATTGAGATTGAATTGAGTAATACAATAACAACAAGAACAACAATATCAGATTCCTAGAGGACTTTAGTCTTTGAAGAGACCAGTTAAGACGATAATTTAAATGCCTGTGATTGCAATCATGAGTATCATTTTGATCACACTGCACCATTTCACTTTTGTCTCCGTGGATTCTAAAACTAATTATGTCCGAACAACAACAAAAGAGAATAAATATTTTTAGTTTTTGGTATTATTTTTGTGTTTTTTGCTATTTCTTAAATTGGAATGTGTGACTTTGAAGTTATAGATCAAATAATATCAAGTTTTGTACCTTTTGTTTGCATTTCTGTTTTGGTGAGAGAATGTCTAAGATTAGCGTAGATAATATTCATCTAATCGTAGGCATCGTTAGCTTGTTGGAAAGCCTATTAAAGTGCCTCTGTTTAACAATAAAATACATTAATTCATAAGATTCTTTATGGAAATTTCTTAATATTTCATGGATTTTATGCCAAAAATAAAAAAAATAATCACAATGATTGATATCTTCTTACTATCATCAGCGTATGCTTCAACTTTCTTTTAGAGGGGTGTGAATTCAAATTGAAGAATTTTGCCAGAGTTATCAAGTGATTCAAAACAAACTTTGTGTTCCTTGTAATCCTTGGAAGACTCTATCACATACTCTGCTTTTTTTTCTTTGTTGATGGTATGAATGGGCTTAGCTTTGGGTTGCAGATCATCATATACAGTCATCCTAAATTATTCTGCTTTATAACCAGTAACTTCATAGTCAACTTGCATTTTTTCACCTTGTTTCAACTCCAAGATAAAGCATTGCGCCTTCTTGTTGTTCATGTTCAAGTCCAAAGAAGCTACTTGCTAGGATAGAATAGCTAATAGGAGGAGAGTAACTACAGTTTTTGAGATATTCACTGAGCTCATTCTTAAAATTTGAGGGAATCAATTTGTTTAATGTATCAAAATATCTTCCTCAAATATACTCCCACGTCAGTTTCTTGTTTTTGATTACTTTACTTATCAAAAAAGGATGAAGTATAATATTTCATATTTCTAACACAATTAGCTGGATTATTCAAAATGAAAAAATCTGTCTAAAAGGATAGAATAAGGTCATTTAATAGAGATAAATTTTGATATTTTTCAAACAAAATAAGTCGATTTAAGTATTAATCTATTACGAGTTATTAATTTTATGGATGATTATTTTAAAAATATTTTCCTTTTTTTTTTTGAAGATGAAGAAAAATAGAGTAAAATGAAAAAATATTCTCCTCACTTCGATGTCATATTTACTATTACCTTTAATGATCTTGATTCTTAATTAGATACGAAAAATCTATTGTGGATTGCTAATTCTTCTCCCAAAAATAAGAGAAATCAATAAAACAAACAAACAAAACTTTTCTTCTTCTTTTTTGATAATTCTTCATACTCTCATGTCTTAGAATCTTACATTTGACGTAACTTTTGAAGTACCAGCTAAAATCATCTTTGCTGCTCTCACTGATCCTATGTAAAATAAATTACTTAGATCGATGGATGTCAATTATATTCTGAACATTTTCCAGTTAACAGCAACTAATATGCATTTTTTGTTTTGAAATCAACTAACAGGGAGGTGATGAAATACACAAGAGCACCTTGCTAAGTTGAACCTAAAGTTGATGGTAAATATAGCATCCTTGAAGGTCGTATACAAGGACAATTCACAGAATTTGTAAGCCAATTCACTTTTCTTCTACTTTAATTGAATGATTCAATAAATATTGTTCTGAAATAGGATGCTGTAAAGAAGAGTTTTGCAATGAGTTGGAAAATGCTCGATTGGAAGAGTGAATCAAAGGTTGTTGCTTCCTTCGTCGATCGTGATGTATGATTTGATTTAGCAGCTTCTTATTGGTTCAATAATTATTTTTGTTAAATAGGACGAATGCACTGTGACAATCAACTAAAGCGAAATTCCAGGAAATGTGAATATTTAACAACTTTAGAAGGGATGGATGGCTTAGATTTTCTAACCAATGAGCACTATCTGTGGATATCCTATCGATGAGTGAATGTATAAAAGGGAGAATGAGTGACAGAGGATAAACAAACTTTTCAATGCAAAAAGAGAAGATAATGAAGAGAAAATCATTTAGATTTCATCAAGTTTGACATACCCTCCTCAATAAAACTCATATTTTGATAGAATATTTTTTTCTTTTTATGTGTCTCAAAAGCAATTACAATTATTATCTAAAAATTCCAAAATATCAATTTAAATATTAAAAATTGTTGAAACAACATGGTAAATCTATTGCCAAAAGGCGCTGATAATACACACGATCATTCGTTCTATTAATAAATAAAGCTTAGACTCGTTTGTTGCTAAGAACAAAATTCATTTCTTTTCCCTCAAAAAACAATTAAACTTTTTGAATATATTTTAATCTACAGAATAGAAATGATGTCTTTGCTTAAAAACAGTCCTCTCAGAATCGGAAGGGGACATTGGAATTGCGTTCACTCTCTTGCATGGATCTATCTGATTTAGTGTTTGAAATACATCATCCAGATATTCGTGAAGAAAAGTAGTTTTTTTCAATCTCACTTTCAAGACACACTCATTTGACAATTGAAAGATAGTGGGAGGTATTTGTATTCTGTATTTTTCTTATAAACATAAATATTTCAATTTAATAGAAAAAAATGAGCATACCCCAAGCTGAGAGCGCATAAATTGTAGCCTTAAACTTAAGTTAGAAGTCCTTAACTAACTTATCAGTGAGCTGCCTTAGTGGTTGTGAATTCATTCAAATTCTTAATGTATCTGCAAACAAACTCACCAAACTATTCGAAAATGAGATTACCTCACCTAACCTCATAGAACTCAATGCTTCCAACAACAAAATATCGCAATTGCAATATATACCCAGTTCCTTATTAGTTCTTAATTTATCACATAATTCTATCTACTTGTTATCAAATCTGCTCTTTGTTCAATGCCATTAACTCAACTACATTGATCTTTCTTATAATCGATTAGCACATGATTTGACGGCACTAACAAAAGCTCCTGCATTGCAATAGTGAGGATTTAATAATAAATTCATTTTTATTTAGTTTTAATTATTTTTTCCTTTTTGTAGACTAAATCTCAGCTGTAATAAGATCGAAAAGGAATCTGCTGTCACTTAATTAGCTGGATGTAGATAGCTTAGAAAATTGAATATTGCTGGGAATTTAGTCAGCTAAGTTAAATAAATTGAATGCAAGCGTATTCTTAGGAATGCTCTTCCTCATCTTGAAGAGCTGATCATTAAAGAAAAATCTAACTAAAATTTGGTTTCAGGTAGTAAAGTATTAGCATCTAACAAATCTTAGGCTTAGATTCTTCCTAGAGATCGATCGTCTGCTAAGATTAGATCTCCACTTTCTTAATCTCCTATTAGTAGAAAGGCATCTACTCCTTCGAGAATATGCTCATTTATTGATGTTGCCAAGGCTACTGAAGTTGCAACTTCAGAAAAAAAAGTCCAAACTGCGACTTAAAAATCCCCCTAAGACAAACCAACCGTTGAATCTAGGGATATTTGTGGTGATAAAGATGCCTCAACTGTTTCAGATTGTTAGCCGTCATTTTCATAGCTAAAACTTGTAGGTACTCCTTAGCGAAAAAAATGGGACATTCGCAAAAATAACTCATCAAACAAGCGAGATAATCACAGTTTAACAGGGAAAAAGAATTTATTTGCTGTAAACTCCTTGGAGAATCAATAAATGTAGCCAATAAATGATCTAGAAAGAACCAATATCTTCAATTATCCAAACCCTGGGAATATCTTGAAAGAATAAAACTAACCTTCTTTTGAATCCATGCCAGTAGTATTTTAAGAGTGCCAAAAGAAACCACTTTCAACAAACTACGAGTATCCGATTCACGAACTTGATAAAAAACCATCTGGAAAGCTTGAACTAAAAATTGGAAGATTAGAAGAAACCTAAGCAATGAAGGAGGTTTTAATTAAGCAGCAGTAAATGATGATAGAATCATTGTCTCAAGAATTAGGAGAAGGCAGAGGGTTCACTTCATTATTCGAAAAGAACATGTATCTAATCTATTAGCAGAGCAAGTGTGATATTCTTCTACTAGCTATTTTCTTACGTAACACAAGAAATAATCCCAAAATATTTTCCATTCCCTAAAATCTCTAACCGTTTTTTCTTTTGTTTTTTTTGTTTGATTATCAACAAAAGTTGGTGATTATTCCGATATTTAAATGGAAAACTTTATTGCACAGCTGGATGCTTTTTCGCATTGCCCGGATCCTATAAAGTTGTCTCTAAAGAAACCTCTTGCTGATCAGCTTATCTAAGCATTAATGAACTAAGAAAAGGAAGAATAATGTTGCTGATGGAATATAAACACGTAAGATTCTAAAGCACAGAAGATTTCAATTCATAAATCATGCATAAATATTAATAAATAGGCAAATTATTACCTTGAAAATGAAAATCTGCAGATTTTGTAGAGATTTTCAATTTGAATTTATATTTTATTCATGTGAATGTATGCATATTATTATGACTTTAATAGATAAAAATTGATAATTTGTTTGTGTGTTATTTGTGCCTTGATATTCTCAATCAAAGCCAAACACATCAAATGCTGCTGCTTCTCTTTTCACTTATGTTTAGCAAGTTTCTCGAGAACAGCTTATCTCATTTCTTCATACGACAGTTACTCAATGTCTTCATAGAACTTATTGAAATCAAATGAAGAATTGTTGAATTCTAAATAGGGGTTATTGCAAACAATTAAATATCGCGTGATAATAGGTATTTCTTTATCAGCTTTTGTCGTTGAAACGATCATAGGTCGAAGGAATTCGATTATCTCATGGAGAGTTGCTTTGAAGATGTTCTTGAACTTTATATCCAAGGAGAATGTCTTGTCGATGATCGACAAAAATTTATTCAGCGTCTCTTTCTTGTCAGGATTCGATTCCTTACTGACAGCGTTTGTAACTACTTCTTTGGTTTTCTTGAAAAGTTCCTCAAAGAAGTTTTTAGAATGTTCAATATCAGCCCGGATGAGTCGTAGGGTTGTTTGGTATTCTGCGGATTCCTTATAGCGCTACCAGACAGCTTCAGTGAACCCATCAGTTTTAGCTTGATTTAAGAACTCGCTCATCTTATCAAGTTGCATATTTTGGTACTTGCAGATTGAGAAAATTATCCTAAAATAGAGATCTTAAGGTACTTAGAGTTTCTCGTCGTTGTATGCTCGGATTAGCTTTTGAATTACGAAATTTGAGAAAAATGCAATGTTTCTCTCGTAGAGAATGTATTCGTTAATTTTGAGGATATTCTTCCTCGTTTGTTCGTTTTCTTTTTGTTTATTCACGATTTCGTTAACTTTGGAACTACTTTGTTCCATTTTCGAAGTCATTGTGGAGGATTATTGTGTTGAAGTATTCACCGTTGAAGCTGATCCAACTTGAGAAGAATTTGGAGCTAGATTTGAGCCAAGTTAGTTGTTTTATTGTGATTCTTATTTTCGAAGTAAGTTAGCTTGCAAGGTATCTGTACTTTTCGGTTATCCTTCAGGGTTGTTTAAGAGGTAACCAGCGACTAGATTCTGTTTGACATATTAATCGTTGAGATTCACACTTTCTTCTAAGTCAGATTTTTTATCATTTCCAGTGTCTTTGACTGCATTTTATCCACTGTAGTTCTTTATCAAGGGATGATTGAATATCTCTTCCCAACTCATTCGTTCTTCTTCTTTGACTTTCAGCATTCCTCTTAAAAGATCCTTGACTTCCTGGTTAAAAAAGAATGAGGTATTCAAAAAAAATTAAACAATTCTTTAGGGTAAATGTAAATTATTTCGTTTTTATTTTTATTTGTCCGATTTTTAGGCATTTATTTGTTATTTTTGTTACTTTGCTTCTAATCGGATTTTCAGGGAATCGGAGTGGAATAGACTTGATATTTTGAAGTAATTTAACTTAACTATCACCAATCCAAGGTGTGACTCCGTACAGCATTTCAAAGAACACTACACCAACACTCCAAATATCGCATTTGTAATTAAATGGAACTCCATCGAGAATCTAAGGTGACATATACAGTGGAGAACCTAACCTTGAAAGTAACGCAGGATCATCCTTCTCTACAACTCTACTAAATCCAAAGTCACTGATTTTAGCAATCCCATTACTGAGCATGATATTGGCTGGCTTTATGTCTCTGTGAATAATCTTATGTCTCTAGAGTTCTTTAAATCCCTCGACAATATGCCTGAAGAATATCAGCGCTTCAGGCTCACTCAACCGCTTACCTAATTACAAACATATTGTATAAATTTTGGACATGATCATTTTAAGTTTTTCGCTTTTTTCAAATTTAAGAATCTCAATATTACAATGTAGAAAAACCCAATATCAATAACTTGAAATATTTTTGTCTTTTTGTTCATTTTACCTTCTTTTTTCTTGAGATACTCTTTGAGATCACCATCATGACAGTATTCCAAGAACATATATAGATTATTCGATGTTCTAGCAACGTCATACAGACTCACGATAAAAGGGGATGACACCTTCTACAAAATAGCTATTTCTCGCTTGATCAGTTCTAGCATTTTACCTGAATCGCTGATGGATTAAATTGGGATAGCTTTAGCGGCTACAAGTTTATTTTCATCTTCCACGCAGAACCCGCGATAAACTTTTCCGAAAGCACCTTTACCTAAGACATTATTGACAACGACAAAGTGATCAACTTTCTTATTCGTCCAAGTCTTTTCGTCTTTGGATGACATTTTTTGTTTTTCAAGGATAATATTTGTAATCTCTTTTTTGTTAGATTCTACAGTGCACTACTCTATATTTTTGCTTATTGTCTGTTTGTTTGCCCCCTGACGCTGTTTTTTTTGTTTTTAACTTTATTATTTTTATTGCAGAAAAGACTAATTATCTTTCTCTAAAGGAATTCTTTCACTTAGTATATTAATGACTGAAATAAAAGGGATAATCTTGCTTATCACGTAAGAAATGAAATATAGATTTCAGTCGGCAAGAGTAGATTGACAAACTCAGCACACTCTTATTGATTAAAATAACACACACATATATCACCACTGTATTTTTTAGAAAAAGCCATATATAGAATGTTTCTAGGAGTTATTTTACAGTAAAGAGAATACAATAATTCTCCTGATGAGAACGTATGAATTTAATGAATTTGGAGCTTTAGAAAGCATCATGAATAACAAATAATTACCAAAACGATAAAATTTTTATTAATTTTAACATTATTTTTCTCATTCTTAATCCTTCTAATAATAAACTTTGCACACTCAAATGACATAAATCACTCCAAAAATAACAAAACAATAAATCTTTCTATTAATTGTAAATATCTCAAAAATTGATTCTAATCTTTGTTCTTTTTTATCCAAAAAGAAATTCATATCAAACACTAAGGATTCAAGAATTAAATTCAATCTCTTAAAAGTCCAATAAATAAAGAAGAGTCTTGTGCAGAATACAGCACTTTGGTGGATCGTCAATTAAAGCAACTGATTTGCAGTTTCAGCTGATTATTTTTCAGATCAACTTAGCCCCACTCACAAAAATAAGAGCAAAATATGGAAGATATTGTTCCCGTAGACATTCCTACAACGCTACTCTAAAAAGCAAAGACACTCAATAAAGACATCATTGGAAGGAAATGTAACAGGATCATAACTCTTTAGTATTGTGGCTAATCTTCCTTTTGAAAACACAGATGATTTCCTGACAACTAAGGGTAATGAGTTCATTCAAGTCGATCCTGCTTCAGCGAAATTCGCTGGCTACGAAATAAACAAACTGAACACGATCAAGATCAAAGTCTTGAATAAAGCAACTATCCCATAAAGGATCCATGTGCTCCCTTTAGAATCGAATACGTTCACAGTTAAGATGAACAAAAAGGGTTTACTTCCAACTGGGATGGCCGAAGAACTTCTAATATCATTCAAACCTACTGAATACAAGTCAAAAGAAGAAATAAAACAAAATGACAATTTATTATCACTTTTTCCCTTCTTGTTTTTGACAATCTTATTCGCAACTCTTTTAGATACTTCTTCGATACTTTGCGGATCAACACGGAGACCGAAAACATTCTCGTTCCTATCCATGCTTACCCTGTCCTTGATAGGGATAACCTTCGAAATATTTTCCCTAGACTCATAGACTTTGGAACAATCATCATTGGAGAAACAAGCACCATTGTAAAGATTAATAGAACCCTCCACTTATTTTTGAGTTATTTAGGGAGGGAACTTCCCTTTTGGAGATAATAATGAAACAATATCATTTGAATAATATTTTAGAGTTAAAAAATGATACTTTATTGATTTTTGAATATCTCTCTTTGATGTTCTTTTGTAGACCTCCTTCTTGACATGCAAGATACCAATCAACTTTGAGTTTGAGTTTGTCTTCACTAACCATCATCCAGATATGGTTATTTCTCCTATCAAAGGCATCATCCCTGGGAATGGCAATATCGAAATTAGTATATCATACACCGCTTCTACAAATACAACTATTGTCTGTGAGGCAGAAGTAAGAGCTTTACATTAATTCATAGCTAACCACACAATTTGAAGATTTAAGTTTGAAAACAATCACAATTATTTTTATTAATGTTGATGATTTCTTTCTTGAATGAAATATTTGAAGTTGCGTATTTCTCAATTCGACTTTGAGCCTCTGAAGATTCGACTCATGGGTTCTGGAAGATACGAAGATCCCGCTTAAAATAAAAAAAAATTAGCTTTGACATAACAAACTTAAGGAGGTATTTTACAGAGACCCCATTCGAATCCTAGGCTGCAAAAATTAGATCGATCTGGACTCTAAGGGAGTATCGTAAACAATGACTAGGAGAAAGCTACTTAACTTGTAAACTCGTAGAATTTTGTTAAAGAAGAAAATAATAAAAATAACGGGGAAGTTGAAGATGAAAAAATGAGTCTATCCATGAGAGCTTCGAAAGATAAAAACTTTAAAGTTAGAAGCTTAGCTTAACCTGGATCTTCTGCTGCTGCTGCTGCTTCGATGAAGAATAATAGTAAAGTTACATATAAACTCACAAACGAGGATATTGAAGAAGAATAAGACAATGAAGAAGAGGATAACTCAAGATAAAGAAATTCTCACGAACGTGAGTTTATTGAGAAATGCAATGCAGTTCAGCTCATGGATAAGAACAAGGATGTTAAGTTTTTCCAATGCATTGGTGATGAAGAACTAACTGAATTAGAAACAAATAGCATAATTCAAGAGCGTACAGACTTCAATCAAGGTGTAATAGATGCACTTCACGAAGAAGGAATTCATCGATACCAGAAGAAAGTGAATGCAGATCATGTATTGCTTGGATAAAGCAATTTAGAATTATCCACCGAATGTACTTGGGATGAAGACAAAAACGACAGCTTAAAACTGCGCAAAAATATTCTAAGTAAGTTCATGAATGCTGGGACGAGGATCATCTTGAAGATGAGGATGGAGAATCGATTGATGAAACTGAAGAACTTGCTATGTGATTGCAGGAATAAAGCAGATGCAAAATAGCTTGTGATTAACGATTGGTTGAAAGCAGAGTATGCAGGTGTTGGGTAGAAGGAGTTTATAGCGTTTGAATTTGATTATTCTGAGAACGACGTGGAGGAGAATTTGCTACCAGTTTAGTATGAAGCATCGAATAATATAACTGAGTTTAAGTTTGAAGTCACGCCAAGGAAAGATTTTATTGATCTGGATTTACATGACTACACACTTTTTGGCAGGAACGAAGTTGAAGTCATGAAATATACCAGTAAGTTTAGCTAATTTTGCTTGAAAGTTGACTTCATTTTTACAATTTAAAACAATTAAAAATAATAATTAGATTACGATCGTCCATTATGTCCGAACTACGCTCCTATTGAAGAAAGCAGACAAAATAGAACAGGAGCAGAATGGGAATATGCCTCAAATGGACGCATTGGATAAAGTAATTATTTTTTCTTTTTTAGAACTTTTATGATCTTTTTCTATTTGGATCCTTGCAAATTAAAAAATCTTAATTTTTTTCTTCCAGCGAAGTAACTCAGTGAATCCGAAGGATTATTGGATACAATGGCTAAGACATATCTGAAACCTCTCGAAATGCCTTCACATCTTTTCATTACCTAGCATAATACCCTTAGACCATACATCCCTTCGTAATTATTCACTGAAGTCGATGTAGAATACTATCTTCAACCAGAAGCGCTGTAGATTTAAGATTCCCTTGATCCTAATATTTCAGGAGAATTTTTCTCACTCAAAAATGAATTCCTTGGAAAGACGCCAGGATTATCATCTAGATTTGCTCTTTACCCTGTGTATTCAGAGCCTTTAAGATACATCCCACCACTTCTTAAACTACCAAGAGGTTAATAATCATTTAAATATTTTTTTTTTGCGTACTACTTTTAAATTGTATGATATCTTTGATAGATTGTGGTTATATTGATAAATCTGAGATGCATTGTCCTCATGCATTGAAGGAGTGTGATTCCGATGATCATCTAACAGATGACGACAGTGATGGAGAAGAACCACCAGTTGTTGAAGTAAAATGGGTTTTTTTTTTACTTAAAATGAATTAACTTTTCAATAATTAAAAATCAATAAATGAACGATAATTAAACATAATTTTATTTATTCATTGCAAAGGTACTTAATGCTGATGATCTTCTAAAGTAGCTAGAAGATAAAGATGAGATTATCAAGAAAGTGAGAGAAATAAACGCAGAAAGACTTCCCTTTGATGAATTAGAAAATACTATCAACCTAATTAATTCAAATTTCCAGTAAATTTTTCTAAAAATATATATTTCTTTCCATTTTTTCTAATATGATTATTTTATTATTCAGCTCTGTAAAGTTGCAGCAGATAAGCACTCTTCCTTCCTTATCAGACAACTACAATAAAACGATAGAATCAAGATAATCCAAGCTGATTATTCTTTGAAGGTATGTACGTGTATAAGCATGCATCTATCGTTTTAAATAGACTCTAAAGGCAATATGCTAAAATAATACTGAATAATTCCAAGATTACCTGGATTGGAGATCTCAAAAAACTACATGTATTATTGTTTCTATTTTAGAAGTCAAAAAAAGATAAAAAGGATTGTAAATTGCTCTACTTAATTGTTTAATGATTCATTGTAAATTTCTCTACCTAATTGTTTAATGAATGATTCATTATTTTTCTTCTTTCTCTTTTGAGATCTGTAGCAACATGTATAAATTTGCTTTAATCTTTAAAATAATATTTTTAATTATATCCAAAATTAACAAATGAACATGCTAGTTCTATTGGAGTTCATTAATTGATAATCTTTTGATGAATAATCTCTCTTTTTTTTTGATCGGTTTATTAATTTACTTAATTACAAATTAACTTCTCCAAAGTGATAATAATAAGAGTGTTTCAATGATAACTAAAGCTTGTGAGGACTCTAGTTTTCTAGCATAACTAAATATGGAGGGAAATATGACTAATGAATAGATCCACATCAAGTAATTCTAATAGGAAAGAACAAAGAATAATGTGGTTATTTTTCTAATATCTTCGATATTTATTTATCGAAAAGCAATGATGAATATGATGATGACAATGATGATACTACTAAGTCATGGAAATAAAAGTAACTGAAGTGTCGGGAAATCAAGAAAACAATACTCAAACTAAATAAAACCAAGAGCAAGAACTTTATCTCCAAACAACTCTGTGTGTAGCCGATCGATCTGTTCAAAATAGTCCAGCATTAGAGATTTTTCCTTTATCTCTTTTTAGAAGTCGAAGGATTCTATAGCGATTTAAGGAATGGGGATGATTTCCCTTCGTTCGATTTCCCTAGCTCTTGCTGCACAGTTGATAAAGTTGAAAAGAACATAAATGGACGAGCTAAGATGTTCACAAATACAATCGTCAAAAGCGGCATGAGGGAATTTTAATTTTTAATCGAACACTTCGCGAATCTTGGCAGCCCAATCTACAAATAGCTCTCAAATATGTTAAAGATTTACTAGACATATTGCTTATATTAAGCGAGTCACTTAAAAGAAATAAAAGAGAAGGTTTAAGCTAGAATCATTGATGAGTAGGAAATTTCGAATTCAAGGAAAAACTTTGAGAATTTTGCTGAAAGGACTATGACAGCTATGTTCAAGGAGACTGATTTTTATTTGTATATTACAATTGTTGCCAACCCAGAAGAAGGGGATTTTAATATAATCTAGCTGACTATGTCTAAGGCGTTTCAAACATTGATGGGAATAGATGTGTCTGCTCCGATGAATATGCTACCAAATCTTATAAATCTCAGTGATCTGCTTGGATTGAATAGAATATAAAATATTGAATAATAGATCTTATTATTAACTGGCAGTGTTAAAACCACTACGATTGTACAAGAGGTGTTGACAACCGATGACATTAAACTCTTCGTAACAATTAAATCTGGGTATGTAGATTGGACAGAGTGTCCGAATTGGATGATGCCTAAAGATAATCTGATAATGTTTGGCGAAATGTTTGTTGGGTAAAATTAAATCAAAGCCATTTAGGAGATACGCTAAGAGAGAAGAAGAAGAGAGCATGCATGTTAAAAATCTGCTAAATTAGGGTTCGAGTAAGAAGTGCTTTAGGAGATGTTCATAGAAAAGTTTTATCCCGGAGTGTTTGAGTAGAAATGTACGAGGAAAGAAGTAGATGGATCTGATGTAACTTGCGTGATTATTAGAGATTGAGTAATTTCTAAGTAGCCTAAATCAAGCTGAGAAGTCAACAATCAACCATAGCAGATAATAATAAGATATTCTGATTTTAATAAAAAATGAAGACAAACATACAAGATAAAGAAAATCTAAGTCTAAAGAAATCCATTTAAAAATTATGAAAAAGCAAAAATGAAATGCGTGAATATTGAATTATAAAGCCAGATCTAATGGTTCAATTTATCAGCACTGAAGAGATAAAAGGAACTTAAAAGCAATAATATCAAGGAGATTATTACTTATGATCTTTTATTCTTTTTTGTTTATGAATTATTGCTCAATTAAATTGTAAGAATATTCGAGCAAACTCCTCCTTTCCTCTGCTTCTGACTTGCATTAATTACACTGGAAACATAATTGCTAGTACATTTTTATATTTTAACAATCTTCAAATATCCTTACCCCACATATGTGCAAAAAAGGAAATCAATTGTATTAAACTTCCTCCTCATAAAGTCAAAAATTCACTTTTTAAACTTGATCAAGAAAAATAAATAAAAACAAAAACAAAATCAAAAGTCAAAGAAAATGAACTACACTGCATATGTTTCGTTATTTATGTTTTATCTGTGTTGCGTGTGTTTACTACCTTTGTCAGCTCAAGAAATGGATAAACCGGATCCATTGGATTACATAGATGAACATGGAAAACACCATAAAATATCCAATGTACAAGAAGAATTCTATTATAATCGTATCCATACTGCTAAACTTGAAGGTAGTACTGAAGCAAATGCATATTGGGTTAATCTCTATGTTGGGTATCCACCTCAGAGATAGACTGCTATCATCGACACTGGCAGTTATCTATTAGCTTTTCCATGTTCGTAATGTCATTTTTACTGCGGAAAGCACTTAGATCTGAAATACGATTTGAACTCATCTCTGACTGCTAAATTGATGCCTTGTGATGGCGAATTCAAGCATTTTAAATGTAGTAGTTGTGACACAGAAATGAAAGCCTGCAGTTGGAGTGTTCATTATGCAGAAGAATCAAAGATAAGTGGGTTCATAGCTATGGATTATATTGTTTTTGGAGATGAAATGCAGTCTTACATTGAAGAGGAAAGAGCAATCGAAAAGGTATTTTTGTTTGATTATTTTTATGATAATAATCTCCTTTTTTTAATATTTTTATATTTTTTGTTTACAGGAAAAAGCTAATGGTCAAAAGGAATCCCCGACTGAACTCTTAGAAACTGAAGAATATATGAAATTCATGGCTCATGAAGGTGTTTAAATCCCATTTGGATGCACTACTAGAGAAAATATTTAATTCATGAAATAGCAACCTGATGGCATAATTGGACTAGGACCACGATCAGGCTCAAAATCTCAACCACCAAATATCATTGATTTACTATTTGAAAAACACAAGTAGAATGATGAGTAATTAGTGTTTTCTCTTTGTCTAAACTGGAAAGAAGGAGGGTACATGAGTATAGGAGGGTACAATCACGAACTGCATTTACCTAATGCAGAAACCAAAATCATTCCATACAAGTCCGATGAAGGTTTCTTCAGAGTCACCTTATTATCAGTGAAGGTAAAAAAAGAAATGGAAGAAGAATTACCTTGAATTAGTTAATTTCATATTTCCTTTTTGTTAGATTGGCAATTAGACAATTATTGCGGATAATCAGCAATCAATTATCGACTCAGGGGCGGCTCTTGTATTTGGCCCTGCTAGTTTCGTGGAGTAAGATGAATAAACAGAATTGATTTTTTCTGTTTTCTTACTTTTATTTCCATCAGCCCATTTATTGAAGAGTTGAACTACTAATGCAACAAGAATCAACAGAAATACAAATGTGGAGGAACGAAGAATTAGTTTGCTGCAGATCAACGCACTTTCTAATATATCTAGAGCGCAGAATTTCCAACTGAAAAAGACTTCTTAGATTCATTCCCTGTGTTCAACTTCGAATTTGAAGGAGGTGTTATCATTGAGTGGAAAGCACATGGTTATTTATATCCCAATTACTAAAAAAAAGAAGGCTAATTTAGTCTTGCAATCGAAGCTTATCCTTCATCAGATGTGTACTTAAGTGGACCATTCCTTAAGAACATGGATGTGCTCTTTGATGAATAAAACAATAATTTACATTTTACTCCTTCTGAGTGCTCTCTACCAAATATCAACAGTGTACTTATGAATCTGCATACACATAAAATTCGAAAGACTCAAAAAGACACAGAATTCATGAAATAGCTTGAGATTTTCAGAAAACATCACAAAATTACATTCCCAGATTTTGAGAAATCTCCTTCTGGTAAAAAGGAGGAGACAAATCACCAAATGGAAGGGGCTGAAACGAATCCTCACCAGAGAGAATAGCATTCACCTCCAGATTCAAGTAAAAACTTATTTATTTTTATTACTTGAGTAGGTTTCATAACATTTTTCCATGGATTCTTCTAAAAACCATGAGCAACAAGTTAAAAAATAATTATTTATTCTTTTTTTATTAGTTGTATTCTACATTGCAGCAGCTATTGTCGGTTCAATCTTCTTGATCATGATCATTTGTATCCATAGATCTTCAAAGAGAACAAATGATACCGTTTAGCCAGTGCGTCTGTAAGAAGAACCAATTCCTCAAGAAATCCATGCAATTAATTTAAAATCAGAAAAATAGTTATAATCACATTCGTATTCATAATAGTAATCCTCTTAATAGCCAAGTGAGAATAGGATTGAGGATAGATAATCTCAGGGACCTTCTGAGATACAACTCGAAGTTCGTCAAGATCTTGAAAAACAATCAATTAGCGATGCAGGAAATCTCTAGAAAAACTAAATTTAATCTAATGAAAAGGTGTCGCAGTGAAAAAATAACTTCTTACTGCATTTTGTGTGTGTGTGTGTAATTTAAACAAATTACAACTAAGAGTTAAAACTATCAAATGTGTTTATTGTTCATTTTAAGGGGGAAGTTTGTTTCATTTTGAGTTTCTCTACAAGTTGAAATAATAAAAACACATAAAAAAATGGTTTAATTAGAGTAAACAATAATTCTTAGCATGTTGTTACCGAATTGTTGACAAAAACTATTTCTTTATTATTGGTTGAAATTACTTAGCTAATATCAGTCAATAAATATCCTTCTTCTACAAACTAAATTCTACTAGAGTTAAACAAGCTTTTAAGCGATGGAGGAAAAGAAGGAGAGATATCAGTAGATTAAGTTGTAAAATCCACTCGAGAAGTTGCTATTCAAGAAAGTTTAGCTTATTACAACTGATGGGAGGGTACTGATAGGTATGGTTCATTAA
>Ga0302271_10001389_pt1 | contig 23274 bp, 10 predicted proteins | sample III_Bog_N1_1_FD_198767 | JGI IMG/M metagenome (GOLD analysis project Ga0302271, IMG submission 198767) | Peat permafrost microbial communities from Stordalen Mire near Abisko, Sweden - III_Bog_N1_1 | ecosystem: Environmental > Terrestrial > Soil > Wetlands > Peat | place: Sweden: Abisko... | reverse complement strand
TCTTCTTCACTTTGTAATTATTTGCATTCTTTATCCCCACTTTCATTATTATCATTATCTAAAGAAATTAACTAAGTATCCTTCCCAAAAGATCGAATTAATTCACTTTTCTTTTATTCCTACTAGAGCTACTAAGCGATAATCTTCGTACGTTCAGTGACTTATCTTATGCTTTATTCTTCATTCATAGAATAATATTGTGCAGATTGTTTCTTTTTCATTATGTTTTTCTTCACGTTTAATTAACTATCATCATTTATCTCAGAGACTATTCAAATGAAAAAGAAATAATATTTTTTTATTAACAAAAAAAAGAGCAAAATATTTTTAGCAGTCCTCTTTGAAAAATTCTCAAAACTAAGAACTCATATGTGCTATGCGCTTGGAATTTAAAAATATATTTTGATGAGGGAAAAGCACCCTTGGCAACTTCAAAATTAGCTTCAATAAATGTGTATTTTATAAAATCTCATTTAGTAGAAGAATAATGTGAGTTCTAAGTCTAGTTTTATTTTTTTTTTCCCTCTTAATTCCTTGGAATTTTGTCCTTAAAATAACTTTAAACTTTTTAAAATCATCTTTTCTTTCTAATTTTGAGATTTTTCATATTTATTTTCTCTTATTATTTTTGCTGATTTTTCGCATTCAAAACTTAAAAATATGTCTTAAATACCATATTCTAAAGCGCCTTGTGAAGATTATCCTCCTTGAGTATGCTTAAAGCTTGGATTTCTGAGTTTTGAGCTGCCAATGACGTTGTTAAGATCTAACCCTCTGAGCATACGCGTATTTAAATTCATAATATTCTTTTTAACTTTCAACTTTTCAGTGGTATTCTAATCATCTGCATCATCTGATTTCATTTTTCCAGTGTGATCATCTTCACCAAGCATCTATTCAACTATCGATTGCCCTTTATCTTTATTCTTCTTTTTTTTCAGTTTCTTTAAGCAATTTCTTGTCCTTAAACGTACAAACCAATTCTTATCTATTTCCCCAGAACGCTCATTCTCTCCTGCAACCAATAGATGAACTTCAAATAGTTCTTTGTTCTTCCATAGCAGAACATATTCATGCAAAAAAATAATTTCAATTTTAATCCTATCCAGCATAGAAAATACTTCTTTTTTTTTTTTGAGTCAAAATATCTGATCACAACAATAATCCAACAAACAAAAGAAAGAGATAGAGAGTTAATATTAAATTTAATTTTTTAAAATCTATTCAAAAAATCAAAGATACAAATCTTCATTCATTTTTTACTTACAAACCCACTTCAATCTCAAATAAAGTTACAAGATAATCTCAAGTCTTTGACAATCATTCATTTATCTTGTATTTTAGGATTAATTTATTTTTAATTTTTACATGAATTCAGCATAAGTGCCTTCATACACATTCCAAAAGTATGGTGATTTTTTAACACCCCATTTCTAAATTAAAAATACTAATTAGTCTAGACTTTCTCCAAAAGTATTATTAAATTATTAAGCTTAATAATTTGAAAACCAGAGACAAGAACGATATGTTAATTCAAGAATCTAAACCACAAATCTTGGAGGGGAAAAGAAAATTCAAAATCCCATTTGAATTCAAACATTTGAGTCCAAATCAATCTCGAATTGTGTTTTTATCATCTTATTTAAATGAAAATTGGGATTTATTTTAAATAAATTTTATTTTTCCTTCTTTTCTTATTATATTTTTTTATTTGTTCATTTGAATAGGATGAAAATTTTGAAATTTTTTAAATAATTAAAGTCTTTTTATAGAATGAATAGGCTTTTTTCTTAAGATAATTAAGATGTTTAGTGCTTTTATTTTTTTAAAAGCACTTTCACAGGTTTTAACAATATTTTAGACATGCTTACAAGATTCTTAAATCTAAGCAGCTAATCTGAATCATGTATAGCAGATCTTTCATTAAGACAGGGGTACAAAGAGAGGCTCCTTCGACTCTTGAAAAAGAAACCATAAATCCTGGTTTTAAAAATTTTTCCTTAAAAACATGGAATCTCTCATTTGCTTGTTCTTATTCAGATCTCTATGGTGATTATAGCAAAAATGCTCATTTCTTCTTCTTATGCTTCAGTGAATGCTTAAACACATTTCTGAACTATTGGAAAGCTAAATAGAAAGTCCTTTCTATGTTGTTTGCGAGTCTTGTTGAGGAGTGCATTTCAAATTAAAAAACCACCATGGAAACGTACTGCATATCGAATGGGTTCGATTTAAAAAACATTCATTTTTGTCACTCCTCCTCAAGCTCTCCACATAGTCTGGATCTTTCTTTGTGCTTAATTTATTTTTTATTTAAAGATTTAATTTGTCGAAGAATTTTCAAATCACTCCCCCCCCCCTCCCACCAGCTGATTGATAATTTTTCCATAAAATTTCAATAATTTAATGAACTTTTAAAATAATTAAACAAAACGCAGCACTGAACTCGATTTCGTCCCTACAAGAATACAGAATGAACCCTGGGAAAAGTGCTGTATCTGAAGAAAGAGTGAGAGGAACCTCCAAGAAAGAATTAGAGTTTTGCTTGTCGAATCTAAGAGTTGCATTATGGAGCGAAACCGTTATAACATCACCTGTTTTAAATAAGAAACACTGCTTCTTTGTCTAGGATCCCGTGTGTTTTGAAGACCACAGATATCCATTGTGAGACAGCATGCAATAACCATGAATTGCTCCTTCTTCTTCCTCATCACCTTCAGTATTATTATACTGTATTCTATTCTTTTGGTTACCATTATCCTCATTGTCTAGGCAGTTATCATCTAAAATCCTTGTCCTGTACCCAATAGAACTCAAGCTGCTTCCTTTTGATTGATCGAAGTAGTTCAGCTGCTTTTCAACTAATCCGATTCCAATCCAATTGACAAGTTCTTTAATTCTAATTTTGAAGAATTAATTTACCTCTGTAGATCTAATTCTTGCTTCGACGTATCCAATGCTGTATGTATCTTTATAGTCGTTGTTTCGGAAGCAATATCCATGCTATTCAATCGCTTTAGAGTGCTTGCATTTCCTGGATTTCACAGCTCGCAATGTTTCTTCACTGAATTTATTTGTGACATTCTTCGGGCTAAGGATATCATACATTCTGGGAAGAGGCACAGGTTCATCTTTTGGTTGTTTAGCTATTTTCTGCAGTGAATCTTAGATTCCTTATTGAATCTTCTGCTGCATAATCAATGGAATCGATGATTTCATTGCGAGTTGCTATTATTGCGCCTATTGCTGCTAAGCTTTTTCAAATTACCTTCTAAGATCTTCTAATGTTTCAGACATTTCAGCTAAGCCATTTATGAATGTTTTATTCAAAGAATTATTCTTCTCAGGAGCTATCTCATTGTTTATGTTTGAAATGATCTCATCAGCTAACCCAAAGAATGAATCAAGTGATTGTCTCTGTCCCAATGGCTTATTGATCTTTGACTCATTCAATTATTACAATTATTACTGTTGAAACTATGACCCAGCAATCTTCGTATCGTTCTCTAATGCTGCTCTGAGTCTATCAGTGTTGATGGTTTTTTTGGAAATAGTTTTTTAGACAAGAGAATCTAACTCCTGTTTGTTTTTTAAACTAGATTTCAGTTGCTCTTTGCCAGCTATTTCAGAATATGTTGCCATTAACAAACTAGTGGAATTTTTTATTGAAGATTTCCATCGACTTTCTAGCTTATTTAGCCCATCTAATAAACGACTTTTTTAAGCTCCAAAGTAATTTTCAATTTCTAATACTTGCTATTATAATGTCTCAGATTCTCTGTCTAATCTGCTTTCAACTTCCATAGCAATCTACTTATCTTCAATAGGTGGCCAATTTGAAACAACACATGAATTGCTATTGTTGATTTATGAAAGACTCAAAAGTCTTCTTGAAGTTTAAACTCCTGAAAATTTGACAGAACCTCTCACAAGGCAAATATCGCATTCTGGGATTGCAGAACCGTCATCTTAGATACTCAATACAGCTGCTAGAGATTCACTGTGCTTTTGACACTTCATCTTAAGGAAACTTAATGGAGTAATTTAAAATATTTGCTAATATTTTTATATGGAATTAATTATTGGAGCTGTTTTTGTTTCTCCTCTCTCTCTTTCCCCTCTTAAATGTTTAAATCCTATCTTTCTAGAGTTAATATATCCATTAAGAAGTTATTAAATTTCCATCTCGTCATATAAACACTTAAACTATCATAAGATTCTCTCATTTTTCCCTTGTTGAATAGCTTCTCTTATCTGTAGAACAGTGTGATTACTGTAATAACTATAATCTCAAAATAATTAAAATCCTGCATTTGTACGTTTTTAATATTATTTCAACTATTTTTTACTCTTTTGGTCAAGACTAACGAACAAATAACACTTTACTTTCCAATAAATTTTCCTTTATTTAGATATCTTAACCTTTTTATTTATTCATAACAAAAAATTTCTATGTGTCTTGCAACTTTGCGATTCTTCCCACAAAGGCGGAAAGCTGCATGATTGATTCAACAAGGGTGAATAAGCCAACAAGAGGGATAATATCTTAGGCTAATATGTTCGATTTCCAGAACAAGTTATTATTAGCTAAAAGAAATTTGATTTATTCATAACTCACCATATTATTATTGTTGTTTATTTTTTGTTTTTGTGTGTGTGTGTGTGTGTTTGCGTATGGTAATTGAATTACCAAGAGCTGTATTTTAGCAGCCTTGACTTGCAATTAGCATTTGAGTTTAAGAAGAATATCATATTGTTGATTTGGTAATAATATTTGTATTTCATGGGATCGTGTGTGTGATTTAGTTTTTGAGTGAAACATCCAAAATATTGCCATGTTTTTATTGATGATAAAAGAGGATTGGTGTGTTTGTGTGTGTGTGTGAGAACTACCTCAAAAGAGAAGCAAAAGAATTAAAGAGTATGTGGTGTGATTAACTGGAAAGAGAGAACAAACATTTTACAATTGATAACATATAATTGGGATATAGATAGTAGACAATTTAAATAGTCTGTTGTTGATCTGTTGTTGAGCATGCCAGAGAGACAGTTTCAAGGACAATATAGTGGAGAGCATGTATTGAGTAGAATTGTTTGTGTACTGGTCTACTTCGATAACTTCTCTTCCTTTATATTCAGATTGTCCTTGACTTCCCACAAAAAAACTACCTTATTTTCGATAAGTTCCTGAACTAAAAACTGAGGCTTATCTCTAAGCCTTGAAGTGATGACTTTAGTGTACATCACCCATCAAGCTAGCATGCTTTGTATCACCATCTTGAGCTTTCTGATTGGTTGCTTAACTTTCCAATCAACTGAATCCTTCCTTTCTATTTGGATTGCATTTGTTTTGTATGATTAGACTCTGTGAATCTAATTGTTAATAAACAATATAATCTCCCGCAATATTTGCTTAAGCAGCTAATCTTCTCCCTTGATTTCCATATATTATTAATAACTTGGATCTGAATATGATTTTACGCTTAAATTTAATTGGGGAAGAATCCCATAACAAAAGTTCAAATTAATTAATGCATTAGGTCTCTTTGAAATAAAGTTTATTATTTAAGTTTAATTAACGGACAGTAGGCATTCAAATCTTTAATTAATCTTTGAATCATCTGAAACTCGCATTATTGAAAGCAAAGACTAATTCAAATTAGCTCAGGCTCTTCTGCATATCCCCCCACATGCTTCTAAGCGATAATTAAAGAGAAACAAAGATTTCAATGCATTTTGTAATATCTTTGAAAGTAGTCTTTGTCATTTACATATCACTCTATTCATTAATCAATTAAGCAGCAACTTGAATCCTTTGGAAATAGGCCACACATACTTAAATCAATGTTCTGTTGGTAATGGCTAATAATGCTTTAACTGTTTCTGTTAGATCCAATTTATTTTACAACATTTCCATCTTTTTCTGGTTGGTTTGCTGATAACAACATGCAAAATAGTCAAAAATGAAATTATTACAACAACTCTCAATAATTAGATAAGAAACTAACCCTGTATTGAGGTACTTGTAACTCAATAATAACCCTTAACCACAGTGTTAATTCCACTATTCCTTAAAAATAAAAAGTCTTTTTGTTGTCTTTAGTTGTAGGCCAACATCTACTCAATCAATTAATATTATTTCTAGCTTTATGAACTTTTCCTCTTCCAGTGAATGCAATTGGTATTTCTAGCCAATCTGCACTAAGTAGTGGTCTATTTGAACTGAACAAGTTGAGATTCCTTAGATGTTTAAGCAAATAACTATGTGATTTCTCAAATCTGTAAGTGATTATTATTATTTATTGTTAGGTGAGAATGGTCGGCCTACAATTGTTATTTAATCTTATATTTGTATATTTGTAATTGTACAATGATAGTTTAGTTGTGTGCTTCTTAAGGATGAAAATTGAGTGAATGATATTGTATGAGTGTGCAGATGAATTAACATATGAATATGACTGATACATAGAAGGATTATCAATTTAGTTTGAAAATTAGACCAGAAATGTCATAAGACTTCTCAAAATGGCATTCAAAAACTAGCTCATTTAAGAGTCCAAATGCTGGAAGAACTATCAATCAGGTTAGTAACTGCTTTTGATCAATAGTAGATGTAGGATCGAGACATTTTGTTTAAAAACTTGATTTGGAGAGTTGGTAGTGCATCAACTCAGAGACATTTGCAACTTGCTCTCCTTAGAATGTAACTTTCTGAGGAGGCACCAGAACATTGTGTGTGTGTGCAAATATATATCAAGAGTGCTTGCATAAAGGGAAAACTTTAAAAACTAGCTTTATCATAGAATATCTACTTTTGTTGTTTCTGTTTTCTATTGATTTATCTGCTGAGAGGTCAGTTAGTTAATTGCTTTAGATATTCAGATTTTAGACAATCAATCAATCTCTAAACACTAACTGATTGTTCTCTTGTTTTGACTCTCTCAAGTTGTTTTTAATTAATCAATTAATAATAATAAGCAACTTAAGATAAATCTATTGTAATATTGATCCAAGATTGATGGCATCTAAACTAGATTGAATTAATTTTCAGCCAATTACATACAACAAGCTTTATCTTTATCAGTTTTATTAATAAATATTCAGCAAGTTAACTGAATCAATTCCATAAAATACCATATCAAAATTATTCTTGTTTTCCTTTCACATTCTCAGTGGACTAATTCACCACTCGTTATCGTCTCTGAACTGAAGCGAGCCTTGTCTTTCTGATTCATCCCTTGGAATTCTGATTTCCAGACTTGGAGTGTGCAAAGCTAATATTTTCTTCACAACGTCTTCTTCATTGAGCTCTTCATTAGCATAAAGCTCCTTCTGCCAGTTGTTCAGCCATGAGACATACTCTTTTCGCAGAGCTGCAAACTCTTCCCACGCCTCAGGGAGATATTTCAGCAGCTCCTTTGGGATTCTCAGCTTTTCGTTGTCTCCATCTTGGTCTCTGTATCTCCTGTAGACTCTTATTCCATTCTTCTTCTGAGAATGCAAGTTATGTACATCATTCTTAAGTAGATTCTTGTGTTTCTGTTTGATTTCGTTTTGCAGTATTTTCTCTAATCCTCTTTTCTGGTTTTTTGACTCTTTAGGGTGAGTGTTTATCTTCAAGGGATCGATTCTGTCAGCGATGTGAGTATCCGAATCAGCTGCAGGGACATTAGTCAGTTCTGTTAATGAAGTTCTTCTTCCATTTCGTTGCTGTTTCTTTGCAATTTTCTTATTGTTTTTGTTGAGCTATTGTTCTTCCTCCATGTTGTTTAAATCACTCAGAATGCTTTCCAAGTTGGATATGCTTTCAATGCTCTTGTCAGTTTCATCATCATTATCTACAATGTCCTTATCCAACGCATTCTCATCCTGCTGATCTTACTGCTGCAAGTCATCATCCTTAAGAAGTAAAACAACAACAACAGACAATAAAATATCATGTGTTTAGCTCTCATTTAAAATTTGCTTTTGACTATCTTACTCTAAACCGATTATTTGAGGAGATGTCGAATACTATGAAACTGCTGTCTGCTTATCCCATAGAATGAATGGACTCTTTGCGAGTGATGATTGATAGGTCTAGTGAGTCCATGATCGAATGATCTAGCATCGATTGTTCATCTATCCTGAACTTGTCCTTTTTTTTCTTGAGATGTGTCCTCTTCTGCAGGTACTTGAGCTTGAGCGTCAGTGCGTTTTGCTTCATGGCTGTTTGCAGTTCGTTCTTCTTTTTAGATGCCATGAGTCGCTTATTGGCTTCCTCTAAAATGGCTATCATCCTGCTGTAATCCGCATAGATCTGTTCGCTCTGAGTAAAACAAGTAAGTCTCATGACACAACGCTGAAAAATATAAATTTACTTGAAAGAGCGCTCTTTCTTCTTGGTTTTCGATGTTCTTCTTTTGGCTGATTAACAGCAAGTCTTTCTTTAATTCGCTGAGAATATCAACAATACAGATTAAATCATTTGCTTTTAGCAAGTTAATTGTACTCTAGTTTATTGTTCATTTTGTGTGATCGGTGAAAGTGATTGGCTCTGTAAAGCAGGAAATTATGAAATATCGATCTGACTTGAGACGACCAGTGCATGAATAACTTGAAGAATGTGTTAGAAAACAGGATCTTCAGTAATTCTTTCTTGTGAGCAACTGTTAACAAGCAAAGATATTTAATCAACAACTGAGTTCATGATTTATTTAGTTTTATCATATCGAATAAGCACTCCTGACAACTTAGAAACTATTATTATTATTCTCCTTACCTGGAAACAAGGGATAAGAGTTGTAGACCATCCATAAGGCTTTCGATATGGAAACTGCATGCTCTCCCTCCAAGATTAGTTTGATTCCCTTGAAGAAAAACGCATAATCGAAATTCACAGGTAGCTTCTGTCCCATCTCGATGATCTTGTCAGTCCATGTGTTCAAGGTCTCGAAAGCGTAGAACACACTCGTGGCTTCGAAAATACTTAACATACAGCAAAATAATATATTTTTAGATCAAGTTGCCTTCAAAGATTGACTTACTTGGTTTTCGTATAGATAATCCTGAGGTAAATATTGAAGATTTATTCGTGATGCAGCAGATTCAATGATGCTTGTTTTAATGCCTCAGGATAGGCATGTGTCTCTCTTTTCTTCAACTCCACTAAGAAGGCCTTTAAGATGTGCTCATACCCAGGTACTATTCCCCAAGGGACCTAGTCAATGCTTCTTCCAGGCAGTTTCTTAATATACTCGCACCATTCCCCAATGAACATGAAAAATGCCATTCCTCTCTTTTCGAATCTCCTCTGCCATGTCTTGGTTTCGAGCGTCTTTTTGAGTTGTACAGTGTGCTCCTCGTGTCTACTTTGCTTTTGCAAGTATTTGTAGAAGTCTTTCTCCCATTCGAATAGACTTAAGAAAAAGCGATTCTTTTTGTCTGCCAGCAGTATTTCTACTTGCAGTTAATCATCTATCCATTGCTTGATGGCTTCTTGGTCTGTTTCTTCCCTCGCTGTCAGCAAGCAGCTCAACAGCTTCTCTCTAGCGAACACAAAAAACTACTATTGAAGCACATGTAAAAAAACAGTTACTTGAACAGAGGGATTCTAAAGAAGGCCAGCGCACAGAAGTTCTCGACAAAGTGTCTTTCCCTGAGATTGAGTCCTTTTTGATCCAGTTTCAGAAGTACTTTCTAGAGAGTCTGGTTGAGGAAGCTTTCGTAGGTCAAGCAGATTCTGATCTTCTTGACCAAATTCGAAGAAGACTGCAGAGCACTCTCATCAATCTTCTTGATATCATCTATTTTCAGGATCTACTCAAGCAACTACCCATTGTTATCCCTATCGAATCCCATGTAGCTCAAGTCCAATTCTTCTCTATTGTTAATCAGAATTAACGTCTCATAGTAAAGTTCTCTTAGAAACTCATCCACTTGATCTGAATACTCAAGCAAATGCTTGGCTACATCAATCAATATGCTCTAAGCTCTAATCAGCTCTTCTTCGTTCTGGTACATCCCTGGAGATTCCTAAAAAGAATGAGTCATTTTGATAGAGTTCAATAGATTAGTCAGCAAAAGTCTATTACTGATGAGGAGTAGATGTGCAGGTTCTAAATGATTTTTCTGAGTTGCAACTTGATTTCATCGTTGATCCTGTATCTTTCTCTGAGAGTGATTGACTTATCATATATTTTGATGATCGCCTCTTCAATCTGCAACTTGCAGTTCATAATAGTCTTCAACTAATTAAATCAGTCACCAATTAAATATTGAATTTATGTTATTCAATCAATCAATTGTACTTCTCTAGGCAAGGACTATTAAGCTGTTAAATGCTCCTTTTGAATGTACAGCTGAGTTGCTTTGGTAACTCCATTTTCAGTTCTGACTCCTCCAACAAGCTGTCTGATGAACAGCTCATTGCTCACGATGAACTCTCCCTTCCAGACTCCTATTTGCTTCCCTTGCGACCATAACTTCAACTCTTGCAAGCTGGTTTCACTAATGACGAGTTTATCATGCATTATTTTAATTGCCACATCTTCTGATAAGAACCTCATTAACGAGACATTCCCATTTCCTAACAGTCTGTAATCCACATAGATCTCTTCTTTGGCTATGCTTGGCATGTTCTAAAGATTAGGAAGGTTATGAGGGGCTAGCTGATTGTTATTGGCGTTATTGCTAGGTGTACCATTCTAGTTGACCTAAAGCAGATGATTGAAGAAACCCTAAACCAGCAAATACAATTAGTTTATCGCTCGAATTATTTTAGGACTTAAATGAATATTCTAAGATCAGCTTACATCTTTGTAAGCACTGCTAGAGCTTCTCACTTGCTTTCTGAAGCTAGATGTCTTCACTAAGCTGCCACTCTTTGCGACTGATATGAAATTAAGGCAAAGATTACAGCAAGACAAATCGAATTTATTTGAAGAATAAAAATATTTTACGATGAAGTGCTTCAGGCGGTCTAGCAAAGAAGTCTTATTCTATTTCTGGATTCTGCACTGCCCACAACAGGATTTCGAAAGAAGAAGCTGAGAACTCGTCTGCTAATATTTCGAAATCGATGGAAGGAGTTGACTCATCAAGTTAATCAACAAACTCCCATTTGGTTTCTTTGTGTCCAAGTAGCTGCTCAAAAGTAGAATTGGCTGATTGGAATCCTTGTGCATTTTGATTCTGCTGCTGCTACAGGATCATGCTCGTAGTCATCTCACTGGGTTCTGCCTTCTTGAAACTGGCCTGGTTGCCGAAGTTGCTCTTTCCAATCAGCGACTTAGCTCCTTTTAGTTTCATGGAGTCTTAGCTCTGCAGCGTTTTGATCGATTCCGCCTTTCCCAGGCTATCTCTCATCTTCAAATTCTCTACGATCATTGTCTTGCGTCTTTTCAGAGAATTTAAAACAGCATTATGATTCCCTCCACTCATAATAGTAATAAAGCATACTTGGTGTCTCTTTGCTTTCTCTTCATTGGCATTATTTTGGGAACCATTTTTTTGGCTGTGAATTCAAGAGTTTCATTGACATTGAAGTTCTCTTCGCCGTCTGCTGCTGGTTCAATTGGCATTAGTCCACGTTTTTAGAGTTGCTTTTCTTCGTCAGTAGCAGCCATTTAAGAAAAAGCATAGGTTGGATTTACAAACACAGGGGAATGCTCGCTCTCGTAGTCATTGTCATGAGACTGTTCAAGGGAAATAAACATAATTGAATAGGAATATCAAAAAGTGAAGCAGAAATAGAGTTACTTTGATTTTGAGATTGAAATTGTAAGCCTTTTCGTCGAGGGTGTCTTCCATTTGGCAGACAAGGTTCTTACAGGAGATGTTCATGTTTACAATCTACGCCATCCTCACATCGAAGGTTATCCTTCCCTTCCTAGTTTGCTGATTCAAATCAAAGAGGTTATTATTAGCAATATGTGCGTATAATTAGAAGCATCAGTATTTTCAGTTATTATTTGAGCGACCTAACAACAACGAATAGTAATTACATCTTCGGTATTAAGGAGGAAGTCGTTGTGGATTGGTCCAGTTGCAATTTGATAAAGGTTGAGTTGTATCTTTGCAATAAGGTTGGAGGATTCATCTTGCACGAACTAGAAAGAATCAACACCAATAAAAAGAATCATTCTGAAAAACAGCGATTAACTTAGGATATTTGTATGCTGTAACTTACGAGCTCAAAGTTGAGATTCTTGAGCTGATCAGCTTCGCACATGAACTAGAACTCTTCGGAGATCTTCCACTGATGATAAAACACAAGCAATTAGAAGACATAATTACACAGAGAGCAATGCAAACTTACATGAGGATTGCGGTTATCTTAGATGATTTGGGTCTTGATTTTATTCTTGTTGGAGGCGAATATTATCAGTACCTGCGAGCTAGTCTAATGTATAATATCAAATACCATAACAGTATGAATATCAAGCAATCGTTGAAGTATTTAGCTAAGCTTGAAACAATGATTCCTTATTCATATCACTGAGGACATACTTTTGGTAGATTTTTAGCTTTGATGTTGGATATTTTGAGATGGAATTTGAGGAGATTGTTCTTCTGAACCTTGAAAAGCAGCTGCTCTTGTTTGGTTAGGACTCCTGAGTACGTACTTGTCAGTGGGTATCTTTGTCCAGCTAATCCTGGTTTGTCATTATCCGCTATGCCTTCTTTACTCTTTCTTCTCTTGTTGGGTCCATTTTTGGATATGCACACACCCATGCTAATTTATTGTTGATAATGTGGTACTTTATGAAATCAAAAATAGTCTCTCTTTCGATTTATGTTTCTTGATTTCTTCAAAGACGCTAATAGAACTTCTTCTTAATCCTTCTGTTCCTATGAAAATCAAGCATTTTCATCATCAACTACAAATTGGCAACCTAGAATTAATATTTAGGTAATCCTTTAATTTTCTTTTAAAATGCATGCATTTCTTCAATTTGAGTTGATCACTCATTAATTGACTTCATACGCATTAAACAATAATAATTAATTAATTGTTTTCATCAACATTTCTTTTTTCTCATTTAACTTTTCAAATAACCCTAGCAAATCTCTAACAAGATCAATGTCTTATCAGCTGAAGCCATAAATGAGTATGCTATCAACAATTGGGAAAGAAAATGTCTTTCTTCATTGTATTCTCTCAAAACAGTTTGTTCATGATTAAGAAATTCAAATCTTGATCAATTAGTTGTTGGCAACAATTATTTGAATCTGCCAAGAAAATGCCCCAAACTTATTAGATATTTTATTATTACTGTTTGAAATAACAAATTATTAAGCTGATTGCTATTTAGTCTGGTTAAAATAGCAAATACCATAAGAATCTATGAATATTCTTTAATTCCAGAATCTACAACGAATTAACTCAAATTAACTAGTTTATTATTTATTATCCATTTAAAACAAATGTTTTGAAATTGATAAATGGCTGATTGACAGACATTCAGCAGAACTTATTAGAATTAAATAAAATGCTTTTATTTCATGTAATCTTTAATTTCACCAAAAATAGATACATTATTCTCAAGTATCACGCTAACTTTTGTAACAGCACAAAGTGTACCAATGAAGGCAGCTTCTGTTTGTCTGCAGAAAGAGAAATATGTAGATTCTAGCGAAAAATTAACAATAGTATTGTAAATTGATAAATATTACTGAGTCCTAAACCTTAAGCTCGAGAAACCAGCTGGGATTAGAATTATTATTTTAGTAATTTCATAGGAAAAGGAAATATTTGCCTTCATGGACTAGAATACATTCAGAGTCTGATTCTGTTCTGAATTAAGAGTAGAAAGTTATGGCAATCAATAGAATCTAAAGTTAATTAAGATATTGGGTTGAATGTAAATATCAATGTTAAATTAGCTCTCTCTGTTCTTGCACAAACAAATTGAATCCTTAACCCTTTTTGATTGAATTGCTATTTTACTTGATTTTTACTTCAGTTATGGAATTCTTCATTTGTTTTTGAATCATTTTTTTCATTTCGAAATAAGAATAGCACGAGTGCTAATAATTATGGGCTAATTATGTTTGAGTCTATTTCGGAGTAATGTTAGAAATGAAGATTAATTAAGCCATTAGAAACATAGAACTAATACTTAAATGTGTAATAGATAACTCAACCCTAAGCGCTGAACCTCCTGTTGATTTGAGCAATCTATTTGAGCATTCTGGTGAAATCTTTGAGTGAAAATTCAAGAACATTTCTCTCAAAATTACTGACAAGTTCTTTTTGAGCATATCTGATAAAACTAGCATGAATTTGAATTGACAGCCAGTTCCTACGATTAATTATATTGTTGATGTGTAATCAGATGAAGAGCATTGACAAGAACTGGTAGGATGAGTGGGAACAGAAATTGAATGGATCTGCTTGGAAGAGATAAATTAATTTCAAAGGTTACTTTACTAGAAATAGAATGGTATCCAAGAAGGTTGAAAAGGCCGTCTTTAGCATTGATCTAATTGACAAAACTATAATCACAACAAAGATATTCTACGAACGCAAATCTCACACAAGTTCAAAAAACAAATAAATAATAACTCAACAAAATGATGTTCGGACAGAAATTCATCAAGCGAAATACAGTAGAAACATTCAAATACGATGCAACTGCTTTGGTCGATACGTATAGCTCAATCATCGAGGGAGTACTTAAGTCTAGACTGGCTCTCTTTGGAGACAGCTAAGTATTAGAAAGCCATAACTTCTTGGAGGAAGTGAGAGAATTAAGAGCTAGGTTATCTGGATTCAAATTAGCAGGGGCTTCGTAAAGTGGATTGAAGTAAGCCTTGAAAGATGAGACACGTGTTTTCTTAGATAAGCAACACATCCTCAAGCAGTTGCTTCTGAGAACAGAATAACAGTTGTTCGAGCCACTCAGCAGAGAAGCTGCTCTTCAATCTCGAAAGCACTCTTGCAATGCGATATTCTTCAGCAACGTCCTCAAGAAGAGATAACAACTGATTAGCTATTTCGGAATCGATGTTGTTGCTGATCAGGAATATTAAGAAGAATAGGACTAGATAAACTCTATTTAAAGCAGAAACTGCAATTCCTACTCGCCTTAATCAGTTGTCTATGTTAATTAGCAATGAGAACAAGTAATTCCTCATTCTAATTGATAATAGCAATCAACAAAAATATTATATAAAACACACACTTACAATTAATATCTTCTCACTCAAAGAATCAGTAGGATCTCTCCAAATCCCAATATCTCAAATTAAAGAATTGGCCCTTGGACTTGGACTTGCTTGATTGAATATGTTCTTTCTTGAATTAATTTGTTAAAAGCACTTAGTTTCAATAAGTCAATCGTTTAAACACGTGACTAATAATAATTATCTGAACCCTACCACATGTCTTTGCGAATCTTCTTATCCTTGTTACACTTAATTAACTGCGAATTAAACATTTAATTGTCTTTTTTTATTTGTCTATCTGTTATTATTTTCCCTGTACTTCTCAATTAAATCACCACTACTCAATTCTCCTTACTAATTATTCAATTAATTTTTCCTTTTTGATGGTCACAAAGTGCTAAATCTTCACAAATAATTGGTATTGGATTGTATAAATTTTCTTAGCTTTCCACTCCTTTTTGTACTCAATTTGTATCGACTTATTTTTTCTTGCTTGATAAGTGAATTCTCGAAGCAAGTTTTAAGGATTAGCTAAAACGTGGCATAATATTGGTTTAGAGTTTTCTAATAATATTGAGTAAAAGTAATTCTTAATTTTGGACTGTAAATATTTTGGATGAATTTAGCTCTGTCACTTCAAATATCTTTTATTTGAAACACATTCTCATTTGGGCATCGATTTGATGATTCAAGAGGAGATTTAAGAGCTCATCCAATCAACTGTAATACAAATTGAATTCTTCAGAACAATATCCACAGATAACTCAATTCATGTTAATTGTCAACTACCAAATCACAGGAAAAGTGAATTTATTTTCCAGTGTAAAGCTAGGTGTTGTTAATACAATAGAATAAGGATCTTGTAGTTGTTGTTACTTTTGAATTGTGCTCATTTTGGCTATTTAGAATAGCAATGAATCTTCTTCTTTTAAGACGCAAACTATATACTTGATTCTTATTACACAGTTTGAATTTTTAATCAAGCTTCTTTGTAAGAGTGCTAGGTCTCTAAATTTGCATCTACTGTAACCGCACAAGTGTAATGATCTATCATTTTGTAGTGGATGGTTTGACACTGAGCTCTGGAATAATTTGGGGTTGCTTTAATTAATTTAACTTACTTTTAGTTCAATTAGCGCTTATTAACTTTACAATCATCTCTTTGAGAGCATTCACAAATACATATTAGTTTTCTACCTGGCATGCACTAGATCGTACTACTAACAAACTGTTCATATAAAATTTACTTTCTGCTGTGGACCCCATACAAACAGAGATTATGCTTGATTTCTTTGCTCTGAAAATCATAAAATTATTCATTTCGATTGAGTTTCCATCAAATATTCAAGAAATAAACTAATTTCTCATAAGAGAACAATAGTAAAATTGCATTAAACAGTTTGTTGCTGTTTTGTTAATTTGAGTATGTATTGATCCTTTGTTGTTTCTCATTAAAAGTTAAAAAATCAGAGAGTCTTTTTGTTATTAAGCAAAGCATCCACATTCAACAACTTAAACGAAACAGTCATCTTTTAGGATGGAACGCTTTTCCAGTGAAAAGAGAACAATTTGTTTAAATAAGCTAAGGCTTGTGAAGATTGTTTTTTGTTGGTTGTATTTCTTCTACTAGAGCTTATCGATAAAATCAAAATTAAGGCAAACAGAGGAGCGACCAATCAAAAGGAATACACCAAATCTCTTGTCCTTCAACGTAAAGAATACAACAGCTTGAGAATGAAAAGAGGCGCAGAGTCTATTGAACCACCACTGCCAATCATTGAGTTAGTAGATAAACAGTCTGGTGGTTCTAAATTTCTTTTGACAGAGAATCTTCCTACCACAGGGGAGGATAGTCCTAAGGCATTGATGACATGCAGAGGAGACAGTCCAAAGCATCGCATTATGGCTTCTTTGTAGCAGACTCCAAGAGGTTTGCTGAATCCTTCTCTTGACAGTCTAAAGAGCGCTTATTATGCGACTCCATTATCTCGCGGTTACACATCAAAAAGTCGAATTTAAAATATTTTTTAGACTTCATCAAGAAAGATTGATAGTGGTCCTAGTGGTGTCTTCAAAGGTAGTTTTATACTACACCCATCGACAGTCATCTTTGCGCAATAAGAGAGTGCAATTCAGACAGAGTAATAGAAAAACAGAAGCATGATTAAAGCGAAGATTCAAAGAGTGATAAAAGATAAACATGAAAGTGAAATTCATCTAAAAAGTGTTCGTCATTTGCGCGATGCATGGCTGAAGAGAATCCCAAGAAACTCACTTGACTCCCAATCAACTGTCTACTAAAAGGTTTTAAGTAGGCTCTATGAGTTACGATACAAGCGAGTATGGGTAATGACTCAACATCTTGCAAGTACTTTGTTACTGTTGAACACATTTTTTGAGCCTCAGACAATGGCTTAAGAACTCAGTGATCCTACAGTTTCTGGTTATCTCTATTACACTGAACTCCTCATCGTTGGGTTCTGCATCGTCGATACATTTCTTGAGCTGATTTCTGCGAAATGGGTTAACAGCCACTATTCTACAGTGCCTCGTAGTTGGCGATACAAAATCTTAAGAGCCATATGTAGAGTTTTCAGATAGCTTTGTAGCGTTGGAATTACAGGTTGTTTCATAGTAGATTTGATACAGTTTTGGCACTGGCAGCTCTTGAAAATAAGGATGTTCACTCTTCTTCGTCCGATTTGGCTGATTTAATTTCACCCAAACATCAAAAGCACGCTGGTTTCATTCTTTCAGTCCTTTAGCAAGGTGCTTGATATCTTTTTCTTCTTCATCTTCCTCTCCGTTTTCTGGGGATACATGGGATACAATCTGTTCTCGGAATACACAGATTAATTCTCAGACGACATCTACTTTGTCTTCAAAGACATCCCATAAAGGTTTATTCAATAGAGATTTAGAATAAATATCATATCTCTCCACTATTCTTATTTTTCTTACTCTTTTTTGTTCTTTTTTGCTTAGTATTTTGGGTATGTACACACTAATCAGCATGGACACTTATCCCTCCATTATGAGAAACATCGTGATCGATAACAAGATCTACTTAATTTTCTTCATCCCTTATGTTGCTCTGAACCTTTTTTTCTTATTGTATATCCCTGTCGCGGTCATCTTCGAGAGCTACAAGAAATAGCGCTCTGCAATCATGCAAAGCGAAGAGCGACTTGTAAGAAAATCCCTAACATACTGTTTTTTTTGCTTGGCCTATCCTAACCAAGGAGACTATATCTCAAAAGTCTAATTCACCCAGCTTCTCGACTCCTGTACGCTTTAACAATATATCTCTATTTAATACCTTAATGAATGATGCCTGTTTTTCCCTGTATGGAGTAGTTTATGCAAAGAGAGGATTGATCAGAAAGATTGAGAACCTATACGACATCTTGAATATCGACAAGCAGGGCTAGATGAGTCTGGAAGAGTTTTGGGATCTCTGCGATGTCATGAAGAGCGGAGAGAGACTGTACTCAACTTCTAACAAATGTTGGAGTTATGTCAGAAGAATTTGCAATTAATACCTTAAATTCGAGGATATTGGGAAGAGCCCTCGGTGGAATTACTTCATATTGACTGTAGTCATGATAAATACCTTTGTCATCATAGTCTCTACGTTCATTTTGGATTCTTCAGGAGGGACACTGGATGACTTCCTGACAAACTTAGACTTGTTTTTCAATGGAATCTATGTTTTTGATGTTGTCCTCAAGATCATTGGGTTCGGAATGCACACTTACTTCTAAGATCCTTGGAACAACTTTGACTTTGTGATGGTGACTATTTCCTTGATTACGATATTCGGACTGAAGTACATCTACTTCCTCAAGAAAGCGAAGAGCACCAAGCTCATTAAGCTCACCAAACTGCAAAAGGTGCTCAAGGTATTCCGTTCTTTGCGTTCTCTCAAGTTATTCAAGATCCTTAAATTCGGAGCCGATGCGCTCCATCGAGTTTCTAAGCTCATCCACATCATCGCGCTGTGTGTACCATCTGTTTCTACACTTCTCCACACATATTTTGTCTTCACCTTCTCCTATGCCATCATTGGTATTTACATCTTCAACACTGACTACAATACTTTCAAGTAAGACATTTCTTAAGACTTGCTATTTCATCCATCCAATCTATTTTTAATCTCTTTGCAAACCAGAGATGGCTCTCCTTACAATGAAGATGACTATACGAATTTCAACAGCATAGAAGGAGCACTCCTTGCCTTGTTTTAGGTAAGAACTGCAGATGAAAAATAATGTGCCATTTTACATCATCTAATGCTGATTTATCTAATTATCTCAGGTGATGACATAGAGCAAGTGGGTAGATTTTGTGTACGGTTATGGCTACAAGTTCAACTTAGGACTGTCTGCTGCTTATTTCTGCTGCTACCATATGTTTTCTGTATTATTTTTTATGTCGTTGCTGCAAGGCATGATATGGGATGTATTCACTGTCGTGGAGGAATATTTTCGTCAGCATGAACTAGAAGAAATACAACTTCACAGGACAGCACTAGACAATTACAGGTAAATATGCGCAGACGACGGAAGAAACATAGAGAATTAGTTACCAAGTGATATTCCAGACAGTTATGATGAGTAGTATTTTCAAGTGCCTAACAATTAGGTTGCACTCCAAGAAGAAGAAACTAAAGGAGGCATTGCATAGCCATTCTTCTTAGCTGATGACTTCAAAAGAGACAGATCATCATCGCAACAATAGCGACATCAGTAAAATAATACGTTTGTCAATACCCTCAATTTAGCAAATAGATAATAATAACCAATATCCAAGTAATTAAAATAATAGAACTACTCATCTATCCCGATTGGTTAAAATACCTTAAATGTTCTTTCAACACCGAGATAAAGGGTGTCATCATATCACCCTAAAAATGATGAAGAAAGTTAGATTCATGTTATCAAAGAAGAAACAGACAACCTAATGATGCTCTTTGACTCTAATCTCCCAGGTGAAGAGGCTAAAAGAGCAGAAGAATAAGCCAAGGAATATGTAAAGGAGCCAATGAGATAGGCTTAGGCTGTTGTTTAATAAAACAAAAACGAGTCAAAGGAGAATACAGATAAGATTAAACTGAAGATATTTGAAACTCAAGCAACCTAGAAAGGGCTTGATGAAAATGAAAAGATTGGCAGCAGTGATTCTATGTTCTGCGATATCCCTGAAGAAAACAGTCAAATTCAACATAACTTTAACAGTAGTTTTGATAGATCAAAACAAGACAACTATCATCCCAAAGATGCACAACCATTTGGATTAAAACAACTTGACTTCTGCACAGGTGATGTCACCATTATCCCATCTGAATAGTCCATTCAAGAAGACACATATTCTCAATATCAACACAAAGAACCTTCCGTTAACAATGAACAATCTTAGAAACAACAACCATTTGACATCCCGCAAATTATTCAAACCTAAATCAATTAAAGTATCAGTTAATATCAATCCGAATTGATTCCACCAGAGAATATTGTTTCTAAAAAGCATGTCAAAAGTTTGAGTTCAGTGGGTAGCTTGTAAGACTAAGGCGCAGTTGTTCGAAGAAATGCGTTGGTTCTTGCAAGTAAATAGCCAACGCAGGCTAACAGCAATAATAGTAATGCTAGTGCAAATAATTACTTATCTCTCCCTGGATCTCCTGGTATTGTGACAAACGCAGTTACTTAAGCTGCAACTCCGAAGAGATAATTAAGTCATCTGAAAAGGGCTGAAACTGTGGATGTTGGTATAGGATCACACCTTGGCAAGGCGACACTCCAATTCAAAATGGATAAATACCTCCAAGCAAGAGTCTAAGTTATTAAATATTAATTGGATATTGCTCGTGAAATACTAGATTTAGAAGAGCATCTGAAACTACGGGATCAAGAGGGCTTGGAGTCTGTAGAGAAACGAAGGAATAGGATAGCTCAGAAGCATAACCTCATGAACACCTTTTCAATATCTAAGCAACATGCACTGGAAAGGAAGACCTTCTACAAAGGAAACACCAGCAATGCAAAGTATGCCAACAAGCAAGAGTACATCGAAGCTACAGAATATAACTTCAATACACATTACAATACTAGCAATAACAACAACAACTGCATCAACAGTAGTAATCGTATTAGAAACAAATCCATCATGTACAACAACAATATGTATTAAAAGAACAGCTACAAGAGATCTCGGACTCCCAATCGCTCTTAAGATTAGCAAAAATTCGTAACTCTAAGCGAATTTGATGAAGTAAGCAGGCATGGATTTCATCATAAGCAGAGCAGATCTTAAGACCGTTCATCTTGTGCCCGTAGCTCTTTCATTCACTAGAGGCAGCCATCAGACTAGCAATAGATCAATTACAACCAGCATAGATTGCTAGCAGAACCAACCTTAGTGAAGCTGAACGGTATATTCTCTTTTCTCCTGCAAGTGATCTCCTAGAGTTCGTTATTAGACACTTAGTTTGTGTTGTAGAAGCTGTTCATCGTCGAATAATCCATAAATCAAGTGATATTTGGCAATTACGATTAGTTCCATTCTACAAACCAGTTTAAACTCATATTCTCAGTGCCTGCAGGGAACTAAAAGTATCTCATCATGAGCTTGAAAGGCAGTCAAAACAACAATAAGGACAGCAATGAAAATAGCAATGCTGACTAAATTGATTTGAAGGAATTACCTGATAATCAAACTGCTTGGAATTCTTCAATTCTAAAACAAGAAAAGACACTCTATTTCATACCATCATTGTTCGATCTACTAGGAGGACACGACAGCATAGACCATCATCATTATAGGAATCGCAGTTCAATTCGCAACAATAATAATTACTAATAGTAATTTTAATTTTAGTCACAAGATAAGGACACAAAGATCTAAAACTAAACTAAATTATCAACGATTAAGTCTCCATCGAATAATAATTGTTATCCTCTCAGCCCCGAAGAGGAGCAATAGACCGCAATGGCTAAATTACTCTCTGATTAATTATAATATTTACATGGCATCGAGTTCTGTCTGGAAGATCTGACTAGTTAGACAGTTGAATTCTTCGCTTCCTTTGTTACTCTCGCCAATTTGAATAAAACTAGCCTTAATTATCCTATTTCTTCTACTTCTGCAGCAGTTTCTGCTTCTAAAACAGCATCTATCCTTCTTATCTGCACAAGATAACTATCATCACCTTTTACAAATCAACAAAAGCACAAAACTAACCAAACAGATGTTAACTTCCCAGTCTAATAAAGGAGTCAGTCCTCATCAAATCACTAGAAATATCTTCGTAGAACTAAGAATCCTGAGCTAAATCCTGTGATCAGATATTCTAATATATTATCAAAAGGTAATGCTTCGGGACTTCAAGAGAAGAATCACAAACGGCAAACATCGGCATAGCCATCAGACGAACAAGAATCTTCCAAACACATTGAAAGCCATCAGAACAATAGTTCAAAGAGAGGTTAAGAAACCACAATAAAACTAAAATAATAATAATAATCTAACTTAGCTAAGTTATCAATCGATTTTGGCACTTAGCAGCTGTAGCCACCAATTTTACTGTCTCTGAAGAAATGCAGCAGTAACTCTAAGATAACTACTTAAAAGCGTTCTAAGATAACCTAGCTGTCAAACGAATAAGAAAACATCGTGAAAATATTCAGTCAAGTATCTCATTTCTTATCAGTGCATTCTGGGATGCTTCATTCTCTCGTTGCTCGTATTTCAGCATAACCTTCTTCTCCTATCCCTTGCTACTCACTATGAAGAATTACAGCATCAAACTCTCTTTCTTTCTCTTTTATTTTTATCTCTAATCTATTTTTTTAGTTTCCAAAGTGAAGTTCCTTATTATCGTATTTTTATGTAAGGCAAATGATGTGACCTGATGACTGTAATTGCTAACAATCTCACTACATTAATATATAAAGTTACATGCAATTATTTTATATTTTCTTAGTGTTACTTTTTCTCTGAAGGTTCATTCCACATTCATTAAACGAAATACTACTTTTTCTGGGAGTAGATGAAGAAAATATTTAAAATTTAAGGTCTGTTGAAGAAATAAGTTTAATCAGTGAGAAAAAAGAGAGTCTCCTTCTA
>Ga0302271_10001388_pt1 | contig 23281 bp, 18 predicted proteins | sample III_Bog_N1_1_FD_198767 | JGI IMG/M metagenome (GOLD analysis project Ga0302271, IMG submission 198767) | Peat permafrost microbial communities from Stordalen Mire near Abisko, Sweden - III_Bog_N1_1 | ecosystem: Environmental > Terrestrial > Soil > Wetlands > Peat | place: Sweden: Abisko... | reverse complement strand
ACCACCCCCCACAACCACAAATTAAGATTTCTGGAACAAATTTTGCTAAGGATAATATAAATTTAGCTGATGAAGCTGACAAATTACGTGCAGCAAATAAAAGAGATGACAACACTGGAAAAAACGTAAACCAGGCAGAAGTAACTAATGAAATTGTCGATTTAGACAAAGTTCAAAACGCAAAGAAAAACTTTGTTCAAAGTATATTTAGCCCTCATACAACTAAAATGAAAGTTAAATACACAGACGAAGCTGGAAATGAAGGTTACATGAAAGTTAAAGTAACTGAAACAAAAGAATCTATCAAAGCAGACAAGACAGCAAAAAAAGAAGACAAAGAAGCTATAAGCGCACAAGAAAAAGCAATAAAAGCAGACAAGGAATTTGCTGATGCAGAGACCGAATTAAATAGTGCAAACGGAGATCTAAGCACAAAGAAACAGATTGCAAAAGAAAAAAAAGATGCTGCAGAAGTAGCATATAAAGAATGGCAAGAAGCAGTAGAAGCAGAAAAGCAAAAGAAAGAAGAAGCAAAAGCAGACGAAAAGAAAAATATACATGAGAAATATAAATCCATCGAAAAAGATGAGGATGATAAAACTATCAGCAAATCAAAAGGTAGCTTAGACATTAAATACAAGCATAAAAAAGAAGAAGAAGTCAAAGGTCCTTCAGATGCAGATCAAAAATATGAAGCATATATAACAAAATTAAAAGAACAAAAAGAAGCGGACAAGGCTGCCGAAAAAGCACAAAAAAATGCGACAAAAGCATTAAACAAAAAAAATGAAGCTGAAGAAAAATCTAAGACTGCCGATGAAAAATATAAGAAAGAACAATCAGAAGCAAACGAAGCTGACGCAAAAGCTGATTGCAAAAAATATAAAGTAAAAACGAAAGCTAAAGAAACTGGTGAAAATAGTGAATACTCATTCAAAGACAAGGCAAAATATAAAGGATCACTAACAGATTGTGAAAATAAAACTCCTACACCAGGTCCTAAAGCGGAACTTAAGCCGGAACCAAAACCGGAGCCAAAGCCAGAGCCAAAGCCAGAGCCAAAGCCAGAGCCTAAACCTGAGCCTAAGCCTGAGCCTAAACCTGAACCTAAACCTACGCCAACATTTAAAGGTGTTGGAGACGTAGAACATGGCAAAAACATACCAATAAAAGGTCAACTGACAGCGTTTACTCCAGGTACCGGCAAAGGAGAACTTCCTAAATCATTCCAAGTTACAGATAATACATCCGACACGAAAGGTGGACACGACGTATTCAACTATCAACAAGTCGCCCTAGACAATGATGGCAATGGAATATACGAACAAGAACAGGTCAATAACGAAAATGCAAACTTCACCCCAGATACGGGCAAAAAGCCAAGATATGTAATGAAAAAAAATAGCTTTAGTATTACGCAAGATCCAAGCAACAGCAGTAATAGTAACGTATCTATAAAAATGGATGCAGAAACTACTGGACAAAAGGCAGCAATGCATAAGAAACATCAATAGATAAAAACATAAACAACAAATGACAAAACAAACAAGACCTCGATTAATACCGAGGTCTTGTTTGTTTATCACATTATTAAAAGCCAAATAATCCAATACCTCTTTGAGGAGATACTATCATATTTATTAATCAATATTTTGCCTCTTTCAAAAACTACAACAAAGATTGTTGCATAAAACCAGGCTCATCATCCTTTTGGAGTTCAGATTTTAGATTATTATAAACTTCATAAGTTATATAACAATCCTTTAATCCTCTATGATTATTTTTAGTATCAATATTATAATTCTGAGCAATGGTCGTCAATTTATAATTTTGCAGTTTTAAAACCTGTTTTGCAAGAATCATAGTATCCATACTTTTGTTATTTAATTCGCTATTAAAATGTTTTTTTAAATTGTTATGAACAAACTTGATATCGAAATTAACATTATGCCCAATTATAGTATCATTGGATATAAAATTAACAAATTCAGGTAAAACCTCTTTTATAGATGGAGCATCTTGTAACATCGCGTCAGTTATCCCAGTAAGATTAGAAATATAATAATCTAAGTTACGATCAGGATTAATAAGAGACGAAAACTCTTCTACTATATTATTATTTCGGACTTTAAGCCCAGATAATTCAATAATATCATCACCTTGTCTATCAAGACCTGTCGTTTCTATATCAATAACAGTATAATTTTCTGGCATTAATTCTTTCATCTTAAATCAATTCTCCACTTAAATACCAAGTTTTGGCATTTGTAATTTTAACATTAATGAATTCACCTATTCTATTTGTATCACAAGGAACATGAACCATTTTATTATTTCTGGTCCTCCCAGAATTAATATTTATGCCTTTATGGTTTTCAAACTTTTCTACAAGGATTTCCATTTCACGTCCTATATATTTTTGATTAGATTTTAAACAAGCCGCTCTTAATGCTACATTTAATCTTGCAAGTCTTTCTTCTTTGACTTCTCTGGACAAAAATTTATCTGTCCACTTTGCCGCTACTGTACCTTCTCTAGGAGAGTACGCTGCTGTATTTGAATAGTCTAATTCCAAGTCGAGCATAGTTTTACAAGTATTTTGAAATTGCTCTTCAGTCTCACCAGGAAATCCTGCGATAAAATCACTTGTAATCGTAACATCCTTAACTTTGTCCCTTATATGATTACAAATTTTTGTATAAGTTGCAACATCGTAACGTCTGTTCATCTTTTTTAAAGTATAGTCATCCCCAGATTGCATTGGGATATGAAAATATTCACAAACATTATCCAACTCTACAACTGTATCAATCAATTCTTCGGTAATATCAGTCGGATATGACGTTAAAAATCTAATTCTGAATTTTCCATAAACATTACTAAGCGCATCAATTTCTCTTAAAAGTTTTGCAAGGTTTACATCTTCACCACTTGAATTTTTACCACTATAACTATCGACATTTTGACCCAATAGAGTAATCTCTTTAAACCCTTCATCCAAAGCTTTTTTAACTTCAATCATAATGTTTTCGAATTCGCGTGAACGCTCTCTACCTCTCGTATAAGGGACAATACAGTATGTACAAAAATTATTGCACCCTTCCATTATAGGAATCCAAGCATTTGTTCCTTCTTTACGGATAATAGTCAAATTTTCTTCACTAACAGGAATTTCTTCAGTTGAACAAATACGTTCACCATTCTCAATTCTTTTAATCAATTCAGGAAGTTCATATAATCTTTGAGTACCTAAAACCAAATCAATATATGGAGCTCGCTTAAACAAATCTTTCTTTTTTTGTTGAGCGACACAACCTGCAAAAACTATTTTCAAATCAGGTCTTTTTCTCTTCCATTTTCCCCAAGTACCAATAGCACTAAAAGCCTTATCTTCAGAGAGTTGTCTTATAGAACAAGTATTTATAATCAACAAATCAGCTTCTCTTGATGTCAAAGTTTGTTCATAATCCAGCCATTGAAGCATTCCGAGCATTCTTTCTTCATCAGATTTATTCATTTGGCAACCTAATGTTTCTATATAAACCTTCTTCATTATTCTCCCTTTCAAAAGTGAATCTATATAAGCGTGCCCGATGGGGATCGAACCCATGACCTCAGGTTTCGGAAACCTGCACTCTATCCAACTGAGCTACGGACACATCCCGTATACAAATTAATTATACAACAGAGGGATAAATGGGTAAAGATAGGAGCAAATGAATTACGACGACGCTTTACTCCTTGACGACAAAAACATCATTGGTGTATTTAAACATTTTGGGGTGGGCAAAATAAAATATAGCTTTTAGTTATTTAAAACTACCATTTCACAATTTTTACAGTCGAATTCAAGTGGGTATTTTTGACCCTTTTCATCAACCAATATAAGTTTTTTAGACGACTTGCACATATCCAGAGCGTATTTGATACAATGTTTCGTCCGCATTAGTTCAATCTTACGGCGAGGAATTGATTTTTCGAGAGCGGATTCTTTTATATTACAATTGCAGTTTTCATAAAACTCTTTTGCTGATTGATTAAATACGTTTGCCCTATAATCCTCTTCATTTTTATAAAAATTAACATATTTTAGCTCTGGTTGAATATCTCTTTTATAATTTTTTATTCGTTCAGTCATTAATGTATCAAATGCGACCCTTCGGAGTTCGTTTACAGAACTCACAGGCATGAATGGAATATCCTGTCCTAAAGAAATATTTTGAACGTAAAAATCAGATTCACCAGTTTTTTTAAGGTGATTAACAAACGTTTCATTCATTTTTTCTTGATTCTTGGCTTTTTCACTACTTTCAATCTTTATAGAAATTCTATTTTTATCCTCATCTTCTAAGTAGATAAAATCATCTTTAACTTTTACATCCACACCAATCTGTCTTTTAATTTTTGCAGATTTCAATTTGTTTTCATACTCAGTATCGATATTTCTATAAACATTAACGCCAATGGATATCTCAGGCATCCTGTTCGGGTAAATTCTACCACTTTCAAATTTATTTACTAAACATCCAATTTCAGCAGATTTCCCAAAGCACAAACCATCTTGTGAAGACAGTTCTATATCAGAATCAAGAATAAAATAATTCCTTTCAATTTTTACGACCTTGCCAATTTTTTCACCAATAAATTTTGGAGTGTCAAAATTAAAACATTTACTTCTTTCTCTCAAAAAATAATCAGTATATCCTCGATTAAAACTCTTATTGATATTAGGGATAAAATCTGTAAACACTTTGCCTGATGAAGCACTACTAGAATATTCATCCAATTGATTACGATAATAAAGGACTACATTTTTTATGTAAGTTTCATCCTTCAATCGTCCCTCAATTTTATATGATTTAACTCCAATATCTACAAGATTTTTTAAATGTTTTGTAGCATTGAAATCCTTTATAGATAAAAGGTGTTTATCCTTAAGGATAACATTTTCTCTGTCGTCAATAAGAGTATACTTTTTTCTGCAAGGTTGTGCACATTCACCTTTATTTGCAGAGCGACCACCAATAAATTGGCTAAGATAACATTGACCGCTATAAGAAACGCAAAGAGCGCCGTGTATAAAAGTTTCTATTTCAAGGTTATCAGTATTGTCAATAATTTCTTTAATCTGAGCTACTGATAACTCACGAGCGAGAACAACTCTAGAAATTCCTAACTCATTAAAAAATTTAATTTTTTCTAAATCACGATTATTACATTGTGTACTTATATGCAAATGGATAGGCGGTATTTTCTTATCTATTGCCAGTTTTAGAATTCCCATATCCTGAACAATTAGAGCATCTACTCCAATGTCATATAAGCCCTGAATTAGTTTGCTAACTTCATCAAGTTCTTTATCATTCAAAATAGTGTTAACCGTAACATAAACTTTAGTATAGAATTTATGTGCATAATCAACAACTTCTTTTATATCCGATAATGAGTTAACAGCTTTACTTCTTGCGCCAAAAGAAGATGCACCAATATAAACAGCGTCAGCTCCACAATCAATAGCAAGGATAGCTATTTCTTTATTTTTTGCAGGAGCCAATAATTCTGTATTCACTTATATCTCCTAAGACGCATTTGCAGCTAAAGTTTGAGCAGCAGAAGTCTTGCTATTCCCTTTATCTTTCCAGATATCAATTAATACAGCACAGAAGAATATACTAGAATATGTTCCTACTGATATACCTAAAATCATAGCAAGAACAAAATCTTTAGTAGTAACTCCGCCTAAGAAATACAAAGCAAATAATGTAATCAAAGTAGTAACAGAAGTATTAATACTTCTTGTTAAAGTTTGATTAATACTAAAATTCATAATTTCACTAAATGTCATTTTCTTAGAATAATATCTTAAATTTTCTCTAACTCTATCAAATACAACGATTGTATCGTGAACAGAAAAACCTATAACCGTTAACATCGCAGTTACGAACATCGCATCAATCTGCACACCATAGACAAGTCCAAAAATAGAAAAAGCCCCAGCTACAAACAACGCATCATGAATCAATCCAAAAATCGCAGCTAATGCATAATCAAATTGGAATCTTATTGTTAAATAACAAATAATACCAACAATAGCCAAGCAAAGAGCAATCATAGAATTTTTAAACAACTCAGCACCCAATGTAGGTCCAACTGAATTAACTTGGACTAATTGAGCCCCAGGATATTCCTTTTGAACAATCCCTGTAACTTTAGTATCTTCATGAGACTTATTATCAATGAATTTTGTTCTAATTGATACTATAGATTTCAAATTACTATGTGTAGCTTTTTTATTAACATCAACTGTTTGAAGTGATGGACTATCAATTTTATTTTGTTCTAATAAATTTCTTAATTTAGCTAAACTATCAGCATTTACACTTTGAGTAACTCCATATTGAAGAGTTGTACCGCCTGTGTAATCAATACCAACCTTAAGCGGAGTGTGCGTAGGATAAGTGATAGTAGAATAAATCATACTTACTATACCCGGAAATAAAAGCACGGCAGAAAGGCACAAACACCAAAATCTACATTTTACTATATTTAACTTAATCATTTTATATAACCTTCCTTTATTTCAATTATTTTACTAATCAAGAATCCCAAATTTTGCATTTTCTTTCTTTGATTCAGTTGGGATATAACCTTTACCAATTTTATCTTTAGGTACGCCGAACCATTCAGGATGTACAAGAGTTTTAGTCCCGAAAATCAACAACATAAAGTTTTTAGTTATTGTAATTGCACTGAACATAGAAACAATAACACCAAGTGCCAATGTTAAAGCGAATCCTTTAACAATACTTGTTCCTAGACAATACAAAATAGCGCAAGTTATAATTGTTGTCATATTTGAATCAAAAATACTTGTGAATGCTCTATCAAAACCAGTATTAATAGCTGTAAACAAAGTCCTACCTGCCTCAAGTTCTTCTTTAGTTCGCTCAAAAATCAGTATGTTAGCATCAACCGCCATACCAATACTTAATATGAAACCTGCGATACCTGCTAGCGTCATTGTTACAGGAATAGTTTTGAATAGGGCAAATAACATTAATCCATAAATAATTAACGCGATATCAGCAACCACACCAGGTAATCTATAGAATACCAACATAAATATCATTACAAGTCCAAGACCAATTGCACCTGCTGCTTTTGATTTTGCAATACTATCAGCACCTAAAGTAGGTCCAACAGTATTTTCTTCAATAATCTTAGCTGGTACAGGTAAAGCACCTGCATTCAACAAATCAACCATTTTCTTAGCTTCTTCATATTGGAATCCATTTTCGCCACCTGAAATTTGAGCGCTACCTTGAAGAATAGGCTCTTTAATTACTGGAGCTGATTGCATTTCTCCGTTAAAGAATATAGCCATTGGCTGACCAACTAATTCTCTTGTTAAATTTGCAAATTTTCTTGTACCATTTCCGTTGAATTCTAAATCGACAACCCATTGACCACTTGACGAATTTGTACTCAAGTTTGCCTTTGATAAATCCTTACCAGTCAATCCGGTTGAAGTCCATGACTGAACACCATTTAGAGTAACAGGTCTTTTAAAATCAAGCTCTGCGGTATCACCTATAAATGCTTTTGCTGTTGCTAAATCCTTTACGTTCGGAATTTCAACAACAAGTCTATTTTCACCTTCTCGTTGAACAATTGTTTCTGCAACACCAAGTTTATTAACTCTGTTTTCAATAGCAAATTGCAAACTATCCATCATATCAGGTGTTATTTTTGCAACTGTAGCCGTTTTTTGAGCTTCAAGAACAAGTCTTGAGCCTCCAACCAAGTCCAATCCCAATTTGTTAGGTTTGGTAATAATCAAAACTATTGAAACAATTACAATGGCAATGATTGCCCAAAACATTATAAGTCTGTTTTTCATTTATCTCAAATTCTCCTTATTTACATCTTGTTTATATAAAAATATCTCTTATACAAATATAAATTACAATAATACCATTAGGCTAGCCTCAGTAGAGCTCATTGTATCGAACAACTCTACCTTTTGTTCATTAGTGAGTTCTACAAGAGGTTTTCTCACAAATTCGCTTATTAACCCTCTTTTCTGTAAAGCTGCCTTTACAGGAACTGGATTAGGAGCCATAAACAGTTTTTTAAACATTGGATATAATTTATTATGCATATCTCTTGCAAGACCAACATTTCCAGATTTATACTCAGAAATCATAGTCTTAATTTCTTTACCATATAAATGAGATGCAACCGATACAACACCGTGCGCACCCAAAGACAACATAGGTAAAGTCAAACTGTCATCCCCACTAAGAATTGTAAAATCATCAGGACATGCTCTTTTTAGTTCAGAAATCACATCCATATCCCCAAAACTTTGTTTAAGAGCAACAATATTACTATGTTTTTCAGCCAAATATTTTACTGTCTCAACTGACATATTAACACCTGTCCTTGATGGAATGTTGTACAAAATAACAGGAATACTAACTGCATCTGCTATAGCTGAGAAATGAGCGATTATACCTTGTTGAGAAGGCTTATTATAATAAGGAACAACCGTGAGAATCGCATCCGCTTTTTCTTGTTCTGCTTTAATCGACATTGTAACAGCCGTTTCAGTAGAATTAGAACCCGTTCCCATTATAATCTTTGCACCATTCTTAACTGCCTTTTGAGCATGCTTTAATATATTAATTTCCTCTTCATTAGTTAAAGTAGGGGATTCCCCAGTTGTAGCTGTAACTAACACCGAATCTGAACCATTAGATGTCAAATAACTTATAAGTTCTTCAACCTTGTTATAATCAACGCTTCCAGTCACAGTCATCGGTGTAACCATTGCAGTAATAACTTCCCCAAAATCAAATCTCATAAACTACCTTCTTTCTAACACATTTTTAATAATATTATAAAACAAACTTATATTAATAGGATGTAAATAATTATTAAAAATTTTATAACATTTAATATTTTGATAAACAACTATTGGGCATGCGGAAAATCAAAAATTTAGAATTTTACTATATCTTCAACAGTTGTCAATTAGCTTTGGTTCATGGTATAGTTTTAAAAACATCTATGGGAGGATATATAAAGAATGGAAAAATTAGCAGATATTGGGGTATTTGGTGGTTCTGGATTTTATAAATTTTTAGAAGATATAACAGAAGTTAGAGTAGAAACTCCATATGGAATGCCTAGTGATAGCGTTTTTATCGGTAAAATTGGGGCACATAAAGTAGCATTTATGCCTCGTCATGGTAGGAATCATACTATACCGCCTCATTTAATAAATTACAGAGCGAATGTTTGGGCTATGAAGCATATAGGATGTACCCGAGTGGTTTCACCTTGTGCAGCAGGAAGTTTACAAACGCACGTTGAACCAGGAAGTTTTGTTATATGCGATCAATTCGTTGATTGGACAAAAAGTAGAAAATCAACATTCTTTGATGGACCAATTGTTACACACCCATCGCCAGCTGATTTGTATTGTCCTGAATTAAGAAAAATAGCAATCCAAACAGGTAAAAATTTAGGCATCAAAATTCATGAAACAGGCACTGTTATCGTAATTGAAGGTCCTAGATTCTCTACAAAATCTGAATCGAAATTCTACACTAACCAAGGATGGGAAGTAATTAATATGACCGCATTCCCTGAAGCTTATTTGGTTAAAGAATTGGATATGTGTCCACTGAATATTTCTTTAATTACTGATTTTGATGCAGGATTAGTCGGAGATGTTCCACCTGTTTCTCATCAAGCTGTTATTGAAGTATTTAACAAAAATGTTGAGAATTTGAAAAAATTATTATTTAAAATGATTGAATCTATCCCTGCTGATAGAGAAAATTGTGACTGCGCAAATACTAAAGAAAAATCAAGAGCTTAAGAGGGTATTATGGTAAGATTTCCAATGTTATTAAAGGCTATTAATGGATTGTTCAATATGTTTTACATATTGATAATCTTGAGAATTTTTATGTCATGGATTCCAAATATTAATTGGGAACAACAACCAATTAAATTTATAAGAGAGACCACCGACTCATATCTTGAAGTTTTCAGACGTTTTGTGCCACCATTAGGGGGATTAGACTTCTCTCCAATTATAGCAATTATTGTCCTTCAAATATTGCAAGGTGTTATAACTGGGATAATCGGGAATTTATAAGTATCAAATAATAATTATTATTTGATACTTAATTACATTATTTGTAGGATACGGTTATTTATAAAAAATGATATTCTATAGGGAAAATAGGGGAGAAAAATTTGCACGCTTATAATTACAAAAGTAATACTGAGTTAGATTATAATTATGAAACGAGAAACATGCAAAGCGAAACAGTTACGCCCATTCGCCATGACAGACAACATATTCCTCGTCATATTAATAGACCTAAAAAGAAAAAGCGCTCACTTGTATCGTCTTTGGCATGTTTATTTGCCATTGCGACTCTTGGATTATGCATATTTCCTTTCGGAACTCAAACATTAAAAAGCATGTTTTTTGTTACTTCAAGATACCCTAAAGTAAATAAAGGCACAGTTTCACCATTATATAAATCATTCGTGTATAAATCTGGTGTGGACATTCAATCAGTAATGTTTCCGACATTACCATACATTAATAATGATTTGTTCTTAAATCAGCACCTATTAGCACCAGCTTTAAATAATAAAAAATATGCGGCTGATTTGTATACTTCTGCACCGATGAACGATTTAACAAAACAATTAAAGAATTTGAATGCGCAATACCCACAAATAAAACCTGCAATTTATGTATGGTCATTTGAAACGGGTAAATACACAGCGATAGATGCTAACAAAGTATATCCTGCAGCTAGTATTATTAAAGTTCCTGTGTTGGCTCAGTTATTCAAATCAATAGAGTCAAACCAAGTTTCTCTATATGACACAATGAACCTGACAGAGTACTACCGTTCTCCAGGGTCAGGAGAAATGCAATTTTCAAGAGCTGGCAATAGATACTCAATTGATGACTTAGCCAAAGTCATGATTCGTGATTCCGATAATACTGCAACAAATATGTTAATGTCTAAAGTTGGTTCAATGGATGATGTTAATACCGGAATAAGATCATGGGGATTAAAAAACACCCACGTACAAACTTGGTTACCTGATTTAACAGGCACAAATACAACAACTGCAGCTGATATGGCAAAAATATTATACAACTTAGAAAATCCTTCATTCTTAAATATCAATTCTCGTGAAGACATTGTTAAATACATGAGTAAAGTTAAGAATAACAGGCTTATTCAAGCTGGATTACCTGCTGGCACTCCTTTTGTTCACAAAACAGGAGACATCGGTAATATGCTTGGAGATGCTGGTATCGTATATCTTCCATCAGGACAACACTATATAGTAGTTATCCTTGCTCAACGACCATATAATGATATTGCAGGTGTTAATTTTATCAAATCAGCATCTTCTATAATTTATAACCATATGGTAAACGTTAAATAAATCTCTTATCAGGGTTATAAAGTTTATAAAAACATTCTTTCTTCAACAAGCCCACAAATGATATGACCTATCATTATTTGTGATTCTTGAATTTTGGGAGTATCAGTTGATGGAATTTTTATTAGATATTTACATATTTTATCCATTTGAGAAGGATTTTGTCCAACCAGCCCAACAGTAATTACCCCAATATCATTAGCATCATTTATAGCTCTAATAATATTTTTCGAATTACCAGACGTTGAAATAGCAATAAAAACATCGCCAGCTTTGCCATTTGCTCTCACTTGTCTTGCAAATGACTCCTCAAACCCATAATCATTACTTATAGCCGTCAATAATGGAGAATTTGTATTCAAAACAATAGCTGCAAGTGGCGGTCTGTCAAAATTAAACTTGGAAACAAGTTCACCAGCAATATGCTGAGCATCCCCCGCGGAACCACCATTACCAGAGGTCATTACTTTATTACCAGCCTTGTAAGCATCAACAATAACATCAGCAATCGTATTAATTTGATTAATAATTAAATCATTATCAACAATCGATTGTTTTGTTCTGATTGAATCTTTTATGTACTGTTTTATTTCCATATTATTAACCCACCCTTAAAATAGCTATTTTAGGTTATTTTAGCATAAAAACCTACGAAAACCTAAACAAATTAATATATATACATTATATACGATTTTAAAATAACTATACAATTAAAACCCCAAAAGGCAATTCTCTAATCTAAAAATCGTTTATATAAATATGGGAATTACAACAAACGAATAACTATCAAGATCAAGTTCTTGCAAGCGTTTTGCACATAAGAACTTAAACAAAATTTCTTTTTATACTCTCTTTTAATATCCTCGTGTTTATTTAATGTTTGCCGCAAATGGCAAACTTTTTTTTTGGTGCTACGCACGTAGACACATTGGTTTTAGTTAGGATTCTTTGCTAAACTAATACTATCTGTTTTATTTTATATTTCACGCACGCAAATAATCCGCTTAGAAGATTGATATAAGACATTGTTGTTACACACGATAACTAAAATTATCGCAACTCAACCCTTTAATTTACCCCTTCACCAGTTTCAGAGTCAAAATACAAAATATTTTCTGGAGTAATGCCCAAAACAAGTTCTTCTGTTATATGAAATTCAGATGGTAATTTAGCTGAACATTTAGTTCCATCAATATCGAAATAAACTATTTGTTCACTACCCAACATTTCACTAATATCAACGATAACAGAAAATTTTACATCGCCATTAACCATATTTTCAGGTCTGATACCCAAAGTAGCGAAATCTTTATTTTCCAATTTACCTTTTACCCCTTCAGGGATTTTAATACTTACATTTTGGAAAATTAAATTACCATTTTCAATTTTAGCTTTTATAAAGTTCATCTGACCAATAAAACCTGCAACAAATATATTACTAGGGTGTTCATATATGTTAGTTGGTGTATCAACTTGTTGTATAACACCTTTGTCAAACACGACAATTCTATCACCCATAGTTAAAGCTTCAGTTTGGTCATGAGTAACATAGATAAATGTTGTTTGAAGTTTCTTGTGCAATTTTTTAATTTCAGACCTCATTTGGACTCTCAACTTAGCGTCTAAATTCGATAGTGGCTCATCCATTAAAAATACTTTAGGGTTTCTAACAATTGCACGGCCTAGAGCAACCCTCTGTCTTTGACCACCTGATAATTGTTTAGGTTTTCTATCAAGGAGTTGTCCAAGATCAAGAATTTCTGCTGCTTCGTTTACCTTTTTATCAATAGTTTCTTTATCAACTTTTCTCATTTTGAGTCCAAAAGCAATATTGTCATATACACTCATATGAGGGTATAGAGCATAGCTTTGGAATACAAATGCAATATCTCTATCCTTAGGATGCACATTGTTTACAATTTTATTATCAATTAAGATTTCACCTGAGGTAATATCTTCAAGTCCAGCAATCATTCTAAGTGCAGTAGATTTTCCGCACCCTGAAGCTCCTACAAGGACTATAAACTCTTTATCTTCAATTTCCAGACTAATGTCATTTATAACAAGCTTTTTACCATCGTATGACTTGCATAAATTCTTTAAGGTTACGTTACTCATTACTTTCTTTCTCTAACGGTAAAATGATATTAAACATAGATCCTTTTAAAGGAGCCGATTCTACCCATATAACACCATGTAAGTAATTCAATATATTTCTTACACTTGCGAGAGCAATTGATCTAACCAATGTTCGCTTGTTAGATTTATCGGCAATCGCATATGGATTAAATAATGCCTCATACTCAGATTCAAGTATAATATTTGTACTTGTTGAAACAGAAATAGTTACTGCAGAATAATCACTCATATTGTGTGCCGTCAAAAATTCATCGGAAGCACTAGCAACATTAACCTGAACTGTGCCAATATCCGTAGAACGGATAAGAGTTTCTAACAAGATTTGAAACATAGTTTTAAATGCTTTTCCATCAGTGTATATAGTTTTTTTCGTGTCTTCATCTATATTTAAAATGATGTCTAAATTTTTATCAGAATACAGTTGTTCATTAGTTTTAACTACAGATTTAATTGTACTAACAACATCAAAATACTTAATCTCTTTTTCAAAAGCATCATTTTCAGTTTGAGATAACTCAACCAACTTATTAAAGAAATAAAGCAAGTCTGTTGAATTTTTGTTTATAATCTTCAAATACTTTGCCTGTTTCTCAGTAACAGTTCCACCAAGACCATCAATAATAGCTTGAGAAAAACCGATTACCGAATGTATTGGAGATCTTAAATCTGTTGATAATTTAATAAAAAAGGAATTCTTGTCATTACTCGCTTTTTTATTATTTTCGTGTTGTTCAATCATATTATTTACTGCTTTATATTTTTGAGTTGCATTTCTCATAGAGACAACATAAGCACCCTCAATTGCTTTTGCAGTAATTTCAATGTATTCATCAGAATCAATAAGTCTAGTTATTTTTGGGCTATTATTTGACGAAGAAGTAATAGCACTATCTAAACCATTTTCAAGAAAATCATCAATTGAATTATTTAAAATACTGTCATTCGGGATTAAAAATAATTCTGTAGCAACACTGTTAAACCACTGAATAGATCCTTCCGTAGTAATTAAAAGAACCCCATCAGGAAGACAGGATTGAATATCTATAACCCTTGTTTTTGATAAAAAATTTTTAATACCCATTTTACTAGCACCTTTTTGATTTATATTTTACCATAAATATCATAAAGGTAAAGATAATAAGGATTATCTAATCTCATGGGCTAAGATAATTGGATATATTTTTATATAAAAAGTCCCTGAAAATATCTTTACATAATATTTAAAATTTATTTTCAGTAATTTATAATAACTTGTAGGGAAGAATTTAAGGTATAGGGGTTAAATGGCTACATCTACATACTCTGGAAGCAAGAAAAAAAATGAGGCAGCAATATCTCAATTGATGCCACAAAATACCGATGCAGAAGAAGCTGTTTTAGGCGCAATTTTAGTTAACCCTGTTTGCATAACTAAAGTCGTTGAATTTATTAAACCTGAAGCATTTTATAAACCAGCTCACAGATATGTATATCAAGCTATGATTCAACTATTTAACAGCAATGAAAGAATTGATATCGTTTCTGTATCAGATATTTTAAACCTTAACCAAAAATTGGAACTTGTTGGTGGACGTGCATTCATAAACGATTTGAGTTTTAAAACAATTACCACTTCCAATATTGAATATTATGCAAAAATTATCCAAGAAAAGGCTATAAAAAGAGCTTTAATTAATGCTGGTTCAGAAATTACAACATCAGGATACGAACTAACACCAGTTGAAGAATCCCTAGAACAAGCAGAAAAACTTATTTTTGATATCGCGTCAGAAAAAGTTACAAAAGATTTAACCCACGTAAAAGATTTAGTTTTACAAACATATGAAAAGATAGAATATCGTTATCAACATAGAGGCGAACTAACAGGTGTTCCAACAGGGTTCTATGGGTTGGATGAAATGACAAGCGGATTGCAAAAATCCGATTTGATAATTTTAGCAGCAAGACCTTCAATGGGAAAAACAGCATTTGCCCTAAACCTTGCACAAAACGCGTCCTTAAAGGGTAAATTCCCTGTAGCTATATTCTCTCTAGAAATGTCAAAAGACCAGTTAGTGCAACGTATGTTGTGCTCTGAAGCAGAAATTGATTCTCAAAGACTGCGTTCTGGAAATATGACAGATAAAGACTGGGAAAAACTTGCCGTTGCTATGGACTCATTCGCATCAGCTCCTATATATATTGATGACTCAGCAGGATGTAGTTTAACTGACATTAGAGCAAAATGCCGTAGACTTGTGATGGAAGAAAAAAATCTAGGTTTAATCGTAATCGACTATCTTCAATTGATGGAATCATCAGGAAAAGAAGACCGTATGCAACAGATTTCTGCAATTTCAAGAGGGTTAAAGATTCTTGCAAGAGAATTAAACGTTCCTATTATTGCTTTATCTCAGCTATCTCGTGCGGTTGAATCAAGAACAGACAAACGTCCAATGCTTTCTGATTTAAGAGATTCAGGTGCAATTGAACAAGATGCCGATATTGTAATGTTTATTTATCGTGATGAATATTACAAAAAAGAATCAGGGGAAGAAGATGATTCTGCCAAAGCCGCTAATAAAGGTGAATCTGAAATAATCATTGCAAAACAAAGAAACGGTCCAATAGGAACTGTTAAACTGTTATTCCAAGCAAATATCACAAAATTCAAAAACCCTATAAAGACAGATGTATTCTAAACATTAGACTGCCTATACTCTTGTGCAAATTGTATTATCTGAGCCTGCTCTTGATGAAGATTGTCCATTCTGCTATTTATTATCTCAATGTGATTTAACTTATCTTGTTGACTTTCAATAAGCTCTTGTTGCCTATCAAGCATCTCACTTTGACCCTTCAAAGCCGCATCCATCCTTTGAATTAGCTTTTGATTCTCTTGAAGACGGTTTTCCATAACCATCATTGATTGCTTATCCGCCTGGAGACGCCGCTCCATAATATCCATAGCCATTTTTCGTTTATTAAGGGCAGCATGAGCCAATCGTAAGCCAAGTTCTAACCGTTCCTCAATATTTTTAGTGACGATTGTTTTTCCACCAAAATTATAGACTATAGTCTTATCATTGTCCTTTTCTTCATTTTTTTTTGTGACAGGGAAGATATCTTTAAATAGATCATCAAGCATATATCTATTTTAACAATATATTCATGATTTTCAATTAAACTTTAGTTTGAGATTTATGACACTAGAAAACTACAAAAACATCTAAAGAAATGTTAAGCATGATTTAACAAAATCAAAAATATAACATATAATTAACCTAGGAGTAATTTTAAAAACAACTAAAACTAATTAACAATTTTGTTGGAATTTAAAAATAGATAAAAATGAATATTTACAAATCAAATAATACAACTAAAAACTGGGAGACCCCCAAAAACAATATTAATTTTAATGGGAAATTAAGCCCATTATCAAAAGAATTGATAAAAGAGTATAAATCTTTGTTAACCCCAGAAACACAAAAGAATATAGATACTTTTGTAAAAGACAAAGACACAAAACATCTAACACTTCATATTCTTCCGAATACTGCTGAATATAAAAATGATACAGCAACAGTAAAAAATGATGGGCTAATACGTACAGATACATTTTCAAATATCCAACAAATCGGCTATGGGCTAGCGCTAGAATCTGAAAAAACTCCTAAAAAAGGGGTTCAACCAATGCTAGAAGAAAAAGTTAGGGAAAAATATCAGACATATGCATTTAGTTTTGGCGGAGACATAGAAGAATATTTAGAAGAAAAAGAGAAGAATACCCTTAGATTTGAAGGTCCGGTAATTGTACCAAACCTAAACAGTCCGAAGATTTTTGATTTGGAATACATTAAAGAACAAGCTAAAAAATTATTTAATTAAAAGATACGGGAAAATTCTTAAATTTTTTCGAACGCCTTTAATACATAAAAAAGAAGATGTAAATATTTACATCTTCTTTTTTTATTGTACAAAATATCTTTTATTGAATAGCATCAAAACAATCAGAACAAATTGTTTCGTTACCTTCATGTTCACCTAGTTTTCTATATTTCCAGCAACGTTCGCATTTTTCACCTTCTGCTTTTGTTACCCAAACTGTATAATCGTCCTCTTCATAAGTATTCAAAACATCTTTAGGCTCAGTCTCAGTTAAATATGCTTGAGAAGTTATAAATATATCACACAAGTCATCAGCGTTTGCCTTAAGTATTTCTGCATTTTCTTTTGAATAAACATAAACAGCAACTTCCAGAGAACTTCCAACTTTCTTATCAGCCCTTAATGGTTCGATTGCTCTTGTGACTACTTCTCTAGCTTTTAATATCTTAGAAAAATCTTCTTCAAGCTTTTCATCTGTCCACCTAGGGTTTACCGCAGGCCAATCAATTAACAAAATACTTTCTAAACCTTTTTTATGTGATTCAGGCATATTTTGCCAAATATCCTCAGCTTGGTGAGGCATTACAGGTGCTAATATTCTAACAAGCGTTTGCAATGTTTCAAACAATACAGTTTGGCAAGATCTTCTTGAAAGGGATTTCTTACCAGCAGTATAAAGCCTATCTTTTACGATATCAAGATAGAACGAACTTAAATCAACTGCCGCAAAGTTTTGCAAACATTGGAAATATTTGTAGAACTCGTAATCATCAAAGGACTTGGTAACCTCTTCAATTACACTATTCAATTTGTGCAAAGCAAATTTATCAATGCTTTTAAGTTCATCATAAGGCACATAATCTTTTTCAGGGTCAAAATCAAACAAGTTTCCAAGTAAAAATCTTGCAGTATTTCTTGTTTTCTTAAATATTTCAGCAAGTTGTTTGATTATATTGTCACCAATCTTGGTATCATTTCGATAATCAACTGATGCAGCCCACAATCTAAGAATATCAGCCCCAAAATTTTTGATAATATCATCAGGTCTAATATAATTTCCTAAAGATTTTGACATCTTTCTGCCGTCTTCTCCAAATACAAACCCGTGCGTAAGAACTTGTTTGTATGGAGCTTTACCTTGACACGCAATTGAAGTCAACAATGAAGACTGGAACCAACCTCTATGTTGGTCAGAACCTTCAAGATACATATCAACCGGAGTATGACCCAATTCATCTGAACGTTTTTCTACAACAGCCTTCCAAGATGAACCAGAATCAAACCAAACGTCCATAATATCTTTTTCTTTTATAAAATGTGTTTTACCACATTTAGGACATTTAAATCCTTCTGGTAACAATTGAGCTTCATCATATTTTACCCAAGCATCAGAACTATCTTTTTCAAATATATCTGCTACATGATTAATTGTTTCTGAACTGCAAATAACCTCTCCACAATCTTCACAATAGAAAATAGGAATAGGAACACCCCAAGCACGTTGACGAGAAATACACCAATCAGAACGATTTTCAACCATATTTCCAATTCTATTTTCACCACTTGCAGGAATCCATTTCACATTTTTTATAGCCGCTAAAGTTTCATCTCTGAACTTCTCAACTTTTACAAACCATTGAGGTGTAGCGCGATAAATTACAGGATTTTTACATCTCCAGCAATGAGGATAACTATGTTGAATATCTTCTTTAGCTAATAACGCACCTAAATTTTCAAGTTTTTCAATAATTATCGTTCCACCTTTATAGTATGGAACACCTTCTAAATCCTTATCTCCAACTTCATCTGTCCAAATACCTCTGTTATCCAAAGGTGATAGGACTTTGATACCATACTTAACACCAACTTCATAATCTTCAAGACCGTGTCCAGGAGCAGTATGAACTGCACCAGTACCAGCATCAGTAGTAACATGTTCACCTAAAATAATTGGTGAAAATCTGTTATACAATGGATGCTTTGTATTCAAAAGTTCCAAATCCTGACCTTTGCAAGAACCTAAAACTTTAATGTCAGATTCTTCCCAATTCACTCCAGCCAAGAAACTTCCTAATAATTCTTTGGCAGCGAAATAAACATCGCCACTATATTCAAAGAATGTATATTCAAATCTTGGGTGTATACTGATTGCCATATTGGAAGGAATTGTCCAAGGAGTTGTTGTCCAAATAACAGCATATAAATCTTTATCCGATTCAATTCCAGCAGAAGCAAACGCTTTCTTTTTGTCTTCTTCTTCAAACTTAAATCTTACATAAATTGAGGTTGATGTATGATCTGCATACTCAACTTCAGCTTCTGCTAAAGCAGTTTCACAATGTGCACACCAATATACAGGTTTAAGTCCTTTTTCGATATAACCTTTATTATACATTTCACCAAACAATCTTACTTGTTCAGCTTCATATTCAGGATCAATTGTTAAATAAGGATTTTCCCAGTTTCCAAGAACTCCAAGTCTTTTGAATTCACTTTCTTGACCTTTTAGGTTCTTATGAGCGAATTCTCTACATTTTTCTCTAAGTTCAGCAGGTGTAAGAGCATTTCTTCCGCCCTTGATTTTTTTTACAACGGCATTTTCAATAGGTAAGCCGTGTCCATCATAACCAGGAACATAAGGAGAATAAAACCCTTGTTGAGATTTATATTTTATTAAAATATCTTTTAAAATTTTGTTTAATGCTGTTCCAACGTGAATTTTTTCTGAACTCAAGTATGGTGGTCCATCGTGTAATATAAATGAATTTGTTTTATCTTTATTCTCAATAATTTTATTGTAGATATCGTGTTCTGCCCAAAACTTTTGGATTTCTAATTCTCTAACTGTAGCATTAGCTCTCATAGCTAATGTCGTTTCAGGTAGGTTTAATGTGTTTTTATACTCTGCTTTTTTAGTTTCAGTTTCCATTTTTTATCCTTTACTTGTATCAAAATCGTTTTCAAAACTTACATTGCTGTCTTCTTGATTCAGACTACAGCAGAAACCACTTTTCCTTGTCCTCGATATAAATTTATGCATCTTTGTATAATCAAATGAGTTTTCCCAACGTGCAATAACAACCGTTGCAACACAGTTTCCAATCAAGTTAACAGTTGTCCTTCCCATATCAAGAATTTGGTCAATACCTAATAACAACGCAACCCCAATAATAGGAATATTAAAACTTGTCAGAGTTCCAGCAAGTACAATCAAAGAAACCCTAGGAACTCCAGCTATACCCTTGCTTGTTAGCATTAAAGCAAACATTATAACAAGCTGTTGTTCAATTGATAGATTTATACCAACAAATTGTGTAGAAAAAATTACTGCCATTGCCAAGTACAAAGTACTTCCATCAAGGTTAAAGGTATAGCCTGTTGGCATAACAAATCCTACAACAGATTTAGGTACCCCGAAATCTTCCATAATTGTCATTGCTTTAGGTAGTGCCGCCTCTGAACTCGCAGTTGTGAATGCTAAAAATGCGGGCTCTTCAACAGCTTTAATCAAATCTTTAAAAGATATTTGCACTATCTTACAGGCAACAAATAGAACTAAAAATACAAATATGAATAACGCCGAATAAAGTGAAAATATAATCTTAGCGTAATTTTTAAGAATTGAGATTCCACTAGAACCTATAGTATAGGAAATAGCCCCAAATATACCTATAGGGGCGAACATCATTATATATTCAGTGAATTTAAACATTATAGACGCAACCGATTGCAACACATCCATAACCGGTTTTGCTTTCTTCCCTATTGCACATATAGCAAGAGCAAAGAAAATCGAGAAACAAACGATTTGTAAAAGATTACCATCAGACATCGCCTGAACAATACTCGTAGGAACAATGCCAACAAAGAAATCGCCAAAAGAACTAGCGTGATGAGTGGCAACAGAAGACATTTGAGTAATCTCATTTAGTTGAGCCATACTAGCAGTCGGAAGCTTCACACCTGCGCCAGGATTCATAAAGTTTGCAACACCTAAACCAAGGAAAAGAGCGAATGTAGTAACTACTTCAAAATAAATTATGGTTTTAACACCGATTCGACCAAGACTCTTAGCATCTCCGTGACCTGCAAGGCCAACAATAAGCGTTGAAAAAAGCAATGGCGCTATAATCATTTTTACCATTCTTAAGAATATTGTCGCCAAAGGGTGCATTTGAACAGCAAAGTCCGGAGCAATCCAACCGACAAAAACACCTGCAACAAGTGCTATAACAATGCAGATACTTAATTGGGAGCTTTTCACTAAAACATACCTCTACTAACATAATCGTTTAAAAAGATTATATTATAAAGATATCTAGGATTCAAGCAGTCATAGATTTTTAAATATCTTTAACTAATAATTTAAATAAATTTATTTACAATAATAAAATTGTTATCAAAGTAAACAATATAATAAGCTAACTAAAATTTAAGAGAAGAATTACACATAGCCAATATGTACAATTAAATTTCTTATATACTCAATTATACTGCGACAAAGAGAAAAGGAATGAATCTATGAGAGGACGCATAATATATACTCCATGCCAAAGGTGTCAAAATGAAGATTTGAATACATGCCACTCAATCAAACAACATACGCTATACAAGATGCTAAAAAATCAAACTGGTATTATGTGTTTCAAATGCGAAAGAGGTCACAATAACTGCGTAATAGTACAAGAATTACCCTTTGAAAAATTAATAAACTATTCTATAGATAACGTTTCTGACCAATATTATAGAGGTGCAGTGTTCAACTTTGCAACGGCACTTGAAAGTTTCTTTGAATTTACTATTGAACTACTTGCAAGAGAACACGGACTTACAGAGGAAGAATATTCTGGGTTACAAAAACTTTTACGTTATTCAGAACGACAATTTGGAGCTTTTTGTACAATATACTACTACAGATTCAAAGAACGACCTTTTTCTTGGAATACTATTGAAGATAAAGCAATTATACGTAACAAAGTTATACATCAAGGTCAAGTACCAACAATAGACGAAGTATATAAATATGGCAATTTCACACTTGAACATATCTACAAACTTATGAATAAGCTTATTAACGACACTGACCCCAAAATATTATTTAATTTAATTTCTACAAAATATAGTTATAAATTAGATCAAATTCCATCTGAAAACACAAATGTGATAAAAATAGATAATTCATTTATAACATTCGAAACAACATATTCAAAAAATAAAGATAGCATACAAAAAATCAAGGAATACTCTTGCAGATTTCCGGAAGAATATGAAAAAATAAAACAAAAAGCAGACCTAGAAAATAAAATTCTTGATATAAACAGTGAAGATAAATTAATTTTTATAGAAAAACAAGATGGATTTGCAGAAGATATAAAAGCCGAATACAAAGGACCTAAAACAGTAGATGAAGTGGTTCAAGAAAGCATACAAATGAAAAAATTAAGAAAGCTACAAGATCTTGGGTTGGAAGAAGGAATAAGGGTAGTCTCACTCACAGAGGAAGATTTGTATTAACATTCAAAGTCCAGGCGTCCAAACCTCAAACAGCCCTGATTACTATAATATAAATATATAGGACACAAGAAAACTCTCAGAATCGTAGATTCTGAGAGTTTTTAAACATTCGTTGAGATTATAAATAAAATGAATCTATTTACAATAATATGGGGTTAAGATATCATATAAAAACAAAAAGATTTATGGAGAGGTGTCCGAGTGGTCGATGGTGCAATCTTGGAAAGGTTGTGTGGGAGCAATTCCACCAGGGGTTCGAATCCCCTCT
>Ga0302271_10001387_pt1 | contig 23289 bp, 12 predicted proteins | sample III_Bog_N1_1_FD_198767 | JGI IMG/M metagenome (GOLD analysis project Ga0302271, IMG submission 198767) | Peat permafrost microbial communities from Stordalen Mire near Abisko, Sweden - III_Bog_N1_1 | ecosystem: Environmental > Terrestrial > Soil > Wetlands > Peat | place: Sweden: Abisko... | reverse complement strand
TTGCAATTTTATTAGAGGGTGCACTCATTTTCAGAAATATTTATTGGTTTAATTGTCAGATTGTTATCAATTAATTGTTTTGTTTGAAAGAAAATTAAATAATATTGGGATATGATTACAATGATTCATATTTCATCAAAAGCATAAACCAAAGATTGTGTTCAAAAATCAAGAGAATCAGATTTCTTTTTTGCTTCATTAATAAGCCTTTCTTTTCTCTATCCCTCCCCACAACTAAATCAAATATCATTTATTATTTTTTTTACAACTGATATTTGCTAATAATTATTTTTATAATAAAAATACAAGTAAATTTGATCATCTTTTTTATTGTAGAATTTTTGTTCAGAAATAAAATAGTCCAAAATTTTAGTCATCACCCGTTATTTCTTAATTTGATCTGTTCTATAAGGATAGTTTGTAGTTTTTTTCTGATCCTCAGTGCTACTTAAACAAACAGAAAGAAATCTTCATTTGAAACAGAGCGAGATTAACCTTGTTAAAATCCGCCTTTACCCTAAATTAAAAAGGAAAAATAAATTAGAGAATCAAATGAAGCACATTTAAAAATGGATTCTTCTTATTCATCTACTATATTGCTGAATGAAAAATTTATTATTTAATCAGGATAAAAAGTTATTAGACACAGCTTCATTAGCATTCAATTACAATGATGTGTCTGTTTGGTTAGTAAACAAGCAACATCCTTTATTTTTAAGTAATAAGGAAAAGATTCAACAAAATAACTACTTAAAATGACTTTCTTTTTTGTGTTTCTATGAAATAAATCAAAAGTGAAGGAGAAATATTACAAAAATGATATTTTTATGAGGGAATGTTCAAATAATAATGTGTTTTTCCTTTCCCCCCCATTGCATTGGTGACCAAATAATTTTCTTTGAACAAAAGCAAGCACTTTTAGTTCCAGCTTAGATGAAACAATACGGAGTTAATAATTTAAATAATAATGAAAAAATTTATACGCTCTTACAATTTTTCAAATGATTTATCTTTTATCTTTGATATTTTCAAATTTTTTATTGTGTGTTTGGAGGAGATGGGACTATCTTAATTTCACTTTTACTTGACTAATTTTTAAAATTGAGAGAACTAAAAACCTTATCTATGTTAAATAATTAATTCCCCTTCGATAATGGATAACGTGGAGTTTTATGTTGGGTTTTTTAAGATAATTAAATACTTATTGGAAGAAGATGCTTATTAATCAGTATCAAATAAAATGGCAATAAATGCTTGCATTGTTATTTTTAAACGTGAGTACTACTTAAAAAATATTGGATGATATTTTCACTGTTGAGAGGAGAATAAACTATTTTCTGTGTAAATAATCATCATTATTGTGACACAACATATGTGAAGTTATTTTTAAATGGTAGACGAGGAAGAAGAGAAAGATAATATCTTAATATATGTTCTAATAAATGTAAACAGTAATCTATATTTGAAGGATAATTGAAATCACACTGTTTGACTGATTAAGCAGTAGGGAAAACATAAATCTCTCTCTCTTTCTCTTTTTGATTACTTATTAAAAATATGAACAAGGATTTAGCTATTTTAAAATGAAAAATATTTGAAAATTATCAAAAACTGAACTTGATTAAAAGCATTCCTTTCAAGACAAGGACTAATCCTTTTTATTATTCAAAATGGGAGAAAAAACAAAAAAAGATAATTGGAATTAAATAATAAATATGCGTTGGTTTATAACAATTAACCACACGAAGGTAATCAAATAAATAAGAATCGCCCCCACTCTGATGGAATCACTGAAGGCGTTAGGTATTTCCCACCAGATTCCCTCGTTTCCGTTGTAATTTAGGAACAGTTCAGAAAATATTTGTTCAAACAATTCTATGTACAATTTAAAAGGAATCATTCAATGATTGTTCATTTCCTGAAACCTAATCACTCAATGATTAGACTTTGTTCAATGCGTTGGAATTTGCATAAGATATGGTAATTAATGTATTTTTTCGAGTTCTGGATGGTCTTCACTTTAAAAGCGAATAATCTAAAGGATAGCTTGAGATATTTTTTTGATTTTGATTACATAGAGACAACTAGATAAAAAGGATGGGAGAGAGGATTTGACTTTTAGCCAGATGCCATAATAATAAAAACAACAATAAGAATATAAATCGAAGGAGAAAATTTAAATAAACCTACAAATACAATACTTTAATACACCATGGAGAATAGCACCTCAGAATCATTATTTAATACATAATACCCAGAGAATTTCGTGAGGAGCATCGAGCATAGTTCTAAATTGAATATTATGTGTAATATCATGTAATTACAAGATATATTGAAGAAAAAACGAGGGATAAGATAGAGAAATTTATTAAATAAGTGGTTTTAAGATTCTGTGAAGAATTACATAATGGAAGCTCATGCAGCACCGTTGTTAATAGATGTATTTAACATGCACTCAATCCATGAAGTTAAAATGTGTCTGCATAAGAGGCTAGATAGAACGATTCCTAAATACATGGGGATTTTATAGGCGTACTATGAAGCGTTGATTTAAAACAAGAGGTATAGAATTTTCTGTGAAAATCTGTCAGAAATCATTAATAATAGTTCCTCAATTACTGTGAATAATGCTGTGTGTGAGAAAAATATCAAGGATCTTAGAAAGAAATTCATATGCCTCTTGATCTTAACTTTCTTTCAGCAGAGACATTTTAATTAGATTTCGACGTTTTATGATCTTTGGAATTTGTGCTTTTCTCAAGAAGAAGTACTTCAATGGAGCAACAAATCGGAAGATAAGATGCATGCAGCTTCTGAAGTATCCTTTGATAATTAAGTACCTTGCGAGACACTCAAAATAGAACAAATTAAATAGGAATATCTACCCTGCTTGGATCAACAAGGAATCTCCAAACCTTCTCAGGAATCTAAAACAGTGCAACAAAATTGTCATAATAATAATTGTGTAGCTGGCTTTAATAATGATGAAGAGTGTCAGTATCAGCAATAGCCTATGTACTCATCGTTTTGCTCTTCCTCTCTTGATTTCGAACGAGACTTATAGTTCATGGATTATGATGCTGAAATTACGAGTTTTCCACTAACTCAAATGATGGGTTACCTTGATTCATCTTTCATTCCTGATTAGTACACTTACTGTCTTGATGATGTCTTTTGAACTAAGACAGAGCATTTTTTCCTTTCAAGATAAAGTCATCTCTTTGATCAGTTTGAAGCCAATCAATGTCCCCCTTGCTTCTATTGAAAACCTGAAAGAAGACTATCTTTCAACTAAATTTTCTTTGTTTCAATTAATTGTCGTTCACTTTTTTATTTACATATTTCTCCTATTTATTTTCTTCCATTTTTTCCCAGATTTTATACATTTCATTTCATTTTTCAGTCACTGTTTTTATGACTTGCATTAAGTTAATTAATTCAATTTTTGGGGCAATTTAAAATTTCAAAGATTGAAGATCTTAACCAAGTAGTTACTTGAGAGCCTTATTTTAAGCTATTGTTAAGAAGAATTTGCTAATCACAAATACAAATAACTTTCATTTTCATGTTATTAATACGAAATTTAGAGTAAATTCAATGAGATTGTTGAATTTCTACTAATAGGATTGTAATAAACTAAATGAGTTCAAATCAAATAGAAACCTCCTCCCACTTGAAAAGATCCGTCAAAATTAACAAACAGTGGAGTTGGCTAATGTAATTGCCTTACTCAAGATTTTCTTATTTTAAATCAATTTAATTGTCTATCCTACATAATCGGATGAAATCTAATTTTGAGCAACTTGTTATTCTCAAATGAAGTCAAAGGCAAGCAAAAAAGGCATTTATAAATGTAAAAATAAGTTAATATTACATAATTAAAGTTATCATTTGAATAAGCCAAGTTAATTCTGAATAGTTGAGGCTTCTTTAAAAGGTCTATCTTGAAAGATCTTTTCTAAGGAAGAGAACATGTAGGAGATATTTAAGTTTTCATTTTCTAATTATTTAGATTATTTTATGACTATTCCTTACCTCTTAGAAGAGATTTATTGTTTTGTTGGTAGCTTTATTTGATCTTAACATATTATCTTTCTATTTTTTTATCGCTGCCTGTCTCAGATAATAAATGTTCTCTATTCTCCTACTTCCTGGTGCTTTTAAAAATCTTTTTCTAACAAAAATATTATGGATTAATTTAATAACTAAATAATCAAGTAGAAAATTATGTGTTTTAAGTCAAAAGTTTTGTAGAAGATATCTGTAAATCTGCTTTATGAAGATACCAAATTTGTAAACAAGAACAATTTCCCTCTTTATATCTTTTTGTTTTTTATTAAATCACAAAATATCTTAGCAGGACAATGCTTTTCTCCTCAATAAATCCCAAAGTATAAATAATGATTCTTTTATTAAAATCCTCCCATCTTTATACCCAATTAATTATTATTATTTTTCTACCTTAAAGAAAGATAATTCGATGAAAATGAGTGAAAAAACGATTTAAATGATGCTCAAATCTAACGAATTTTTGAGAAAAATATAATGACAAACATATTGAGAGAATAAAAGGATAAAGATGAAGATAATAAGACAGGGAGCTCTTGAGACAAAAAAGAGAAGATGGATTTTAAAGTCACACTTTAATAGAGTGACTGTTATTCAGAAAGGAGAAAGCATCATTGATTACGGCATTACAGATTACTAGTAGTTTCTTCTTTGTTGAGAAAATGGGTTAAAAGAGCTGATTTCAAAGCAAGGGTCTTCATATGGAACATCAAAATGGCTTTGAGATTATGAAGCAACACAAGAAGGAGGGTTCATGTAATACAATTAATCATAGATTATTTCATCTACAAAGCAATTATATGTCTCAGGAATAAACGCTTGATCAAGGCAACCCTATTCGTCACTTGGAGTTAAAGAAGGAGCATCCATCATGATAGGACTTTATCTCTCCTCATAGTAATCCAAATAAGGCATTTCAAATTGCCTCATTTATTCGTCAAACTCAAGAATATCCTAGTTAGAGTTTTCTAGAGGGAAATTACAAGGTTCAAATTCAAATCCTGAGTTTTCCTTAGCACTTGGAGTCTCCAACGAAGTCAAAGAAGGTGAAACATTTCTGTTTTATTATCCTTATTGATTCTCAGATGACAAATTATTGATTAAACTTCTGGAGCCACCTGCCAAGCAACTTTCTTCAGTTTCAGCGATCTAACCAGATGAATCAACCTTAGGTTTCTTTTTGTTAGATTGTTTCTGTTGAGGGAAGCATAGATTCCAGAGATCAAAGAATGAAGTTATTTCATCCAAAGAAGACTACTTACTTTAGAAAAAATAAAGTAATAGGATACAGACAAATTGTTTCCTCAGTTATTTATGGAATAAATCAGGATTTCTCAATGATTTCACACTATTCACGATATCCAGAAGTTCATTGCAGAATTCTTCAACACAGTTTCCTTGATTTAGAGCTTCATAGTAAGCTCCTAATATTCCCATGTATTTTTATAGTCGTGTGTTAATTTTATCGTGGATGTATTTTTTGACTTCCTTGATTGTTTTTAGCCCAAGTATTTAGAGTAAAAGTGGTGCAGCATGTGCTTCGAGAATGTAATTTTTCACTGAATCTTAGAACCACTTGTTTAGGAGATTTCTAGCTCCTTCTTTGTTCTTTTGCCTTTCCATTTCAAACTTCTGAAATTCCAGGATTCTTTCCATAATGGCTGCCTTGCAAAGAGGGTCGATTTTCTTGAGAAAACTCATTGTTTCTGTTTGTTTTTTAGGTGTTTTTTCTGGGGGGGATTCTCAGTCAAGCGAAGCTTATAAAATTTATTATTCTTTAATTGAATTATGAAATCTAAGTATCTCAAGCTATTATCGTTTATTTAAAATAAAACCCCCCTCTCCTATCTCCCAGACAATCCCCTTTTTAATCTCTGTTTCTAACCGCATTTGTTGATGAATGAGTCATTTCAACTAAAATTTACTAAAATGAAGAAGTTTTAATATTTGTGTGTTTTCCATTGCTGGGATTACTTATTTGAGTTAAATTTACCTACCTCCTAATTCTCAAATTAGCATGAAGAAATTTCAAATTTTTTCATTTCAATCTAAATGAACCTTCAAAGAACCAATAGACGCTTATTTTAATTGAACCTAACGCTTTAATTAAATGATGAGTGGGTGATATTTTGTTATTTACCCACTACTCATTGTCAATATGTTAACTAAATTATTAGTCTTTATTATTAACTTAGATTTCTTTTGAAATCCCCAGTCATTGTTAATTGAAAATCTCAAGTTAATTATCATGAAAAATTTCAAAGACATAGGAGTGTCTTTTTTCATCAACAAGAAATATGATATCCCAAGCTATTTTTGTTCATATTATCTCACAAAATGCTGAAAGAAAAATATTAATTTAAATATGCTGATAGTTGAAAAAGGAGGCTTTCTCTCTAGTATTCTAAGTTAGAGAAGATATTTTGTAGAAAAATTGTTTAATGGCGTTAATAAATGCTATTACAATTATGTTATTGGATTTAGAGCCAGCCAGAATTGGATAGATTAAAATTAGGCCTGTTTTTTTATTCTTAAGATATGAATCTATCACTGTTTTTGCGAGAAATTTCAAGAAATCAAAATCTAATCTCCTCTATTCCCACTATTCTGGTGAATTAATAAAAGAGACAGTTTTTTCTTCCCCAAATTTCCTTTCGTTAATTTGATTAAACAATGCTATTTATTAATTATTAAGTTAAATGACCTGGGGAATGCGTTATGAAAAAAGGAAGGATTTTATCAGACATTTAAAAAAATGTAATTGAAAGATGATATTATTTTTATAAAGAAAAGCAGATTTTTTCTCTAACATGTAACATGGAAGATTGATGGGTCTTAACTACATTCAAAAGATGGGAAATTATGAAAAACTTACATATAAGAGATAAATAATGGCAGATGAGAGCTAAACAAACGAGATATTTATTAGTCAGTTAGTTTAGCAGCAGGCATGTCAAAATGGTGTGTTCTGTCTGCAAGTTACTGTAAAATAAGAATAGACTGACTGGTGAAATTACAATTTCACAAAGCTAACAAAATTTGATGATTTTTTTTGGGTGGGATTTTTAAAATTTTTGCTTTGATTAAAATGAAGCTCTGTGGATCAACTTAATTAGTTTCTGCAGCATTCATATCAGAATAATCAATTTTATCAATTAAGAATACTTAGGATATAATTGCTACTTAAGAGAACAAAAGAATTAGAGAAAATGAAACCATCTTTATACAAGATATTCATAACGAAATACTCTGATATTAAATGAAGGTCTTAGAATAGGACGGATGTGGAAGTTAAAACAAATGGTTAGATAATTTCGTGAAGAAAAAGAGAAAATAGTGTGGAAAATGCAGTAAAAGTGAGAGTTAAGAGTTTGAATTCAACTACATGGAAGAAGTTGAGGGATCGATATTATCATAGGGAGAGTAACAAATAACTTCAAATGAATACTAGTATGACAGGCAACAAAGCAAATGAAACCCTGAATCTAAGGGATCTAGTCTAGCGCTTAAACGAAGTAAATCTCCATTTATTTGTATAAATAGGAATCTGCATGTACCATTTTAAGAATGAAAGTAAAATGAACTGAAATGTAAGCACAATTTTCCATCATTAGGTGGTAATGAGTGTTTCTTCTTTTTCTACTGAAGAGTTCTTTGAGTGTTTTTGTATGTCCTTTCTTTAACTTTCTCAAAATATTAGAAACAGTAACAGCAATAATCACTTAAAAACTCTTTTTATTATTAGCGAAGTAACTCATATGAAATAAACGAAAAAATCAATAATATTACTTAACTCTATCTCTTGAAGTCTATTTCGAAGCATAGGAATAAACCTTTTGAAATTTATATCATTAGAGAAAATCTTACTAGCTTTACTAACATGCGAAAATAGAGGATAAATATCTCTCTCTGTAAATGAAATGTGAGCCTTGATAATATATGAGTCGTAAACAATCAAAAAGGTTTAAAGAAGATTTCAGAGGATATGAATTATTAGAAAGAATGCTTTGGAATTATATTTTAAAATTGGGATGGAGAAATTATCTCCATAGTTGGATAGTTATGATTATTTTTTGTGATACACATAATAATAAATTAGATTATGAAAATTCATCTCTAAGTTCGAGCAATTGATCCATAATTAAATGGAGTTGGTGATTGTGTTATTACATATGTTTCTGTTGGTTTTTTACCTTAAAATGTACATTTTTTCATTTTTATGTATGTTTTGTTTGAGAATTATCTCTTGAGATCTCATCTCATATTCTTATCTTCTGAAGAGGATTCATGTTATTTAATGTTTGTTAAGGAACCACTAAAAATGAAGCTATATTTTTCCTAAACTAAAAATCCTTTAGAATGGCTCTAGTAGCTATTCTTTACGGAAACAATGAAAAAGAATTTAGTATGAAGACTCAAACTACAACATTTTAGTTTAAGATAATGCTAATAAAGCCAGGATTATTATTCAAAACAGGCATTCTTTTTACTTTTTCTCTGGAAGACAAAGATGATGTTTTGAAAAAAGGTTCGGATAATCCTACTTGTTTGTCCTGAATGCCTTTTCCTAGAAAAATGAAGTGATTCAGTCAACTAATTTAAAATAACCCTTTGGTTTTTAGAAAAACACATGGAAAACATTTGAATATTTTACATTACCCCATGTTTCAAGTAATACCCCATGTTTCAGATAATACCTAGAATTATTAATAATAAAACGATCAAAAGATAAAGTAAAAGTAGACAAAAACAAACGGGGATTTATTATTATAAAAAGTTATTACCTATTGCCTTTTTTTTCAAGCTTACGTGCTAATGCTAGATAAATATTTTTCACAGATTCTTTTGTCTTAAAATCCTTTGGTTGGATATGGTTTTTAAGTAATTGATTTATTTCATAAAAATGAAGTTTTTCCCTTGTCTTTTTCGAAAGTCTAACTAAGCTAAGCTGTATTTAAAATGACAGATCTTTATGCTTATTTCAATTATAATCCTGACATGAAAGCAGTTATATTTACTAGATGCTTAAACTTCCTTCCCTTGAATTAATCACTTTCTTCTATTTTCCTTCTAAAATATATGAATGCTCTCTTGTTCTTTGAATACCTCCTTGATATGTTTAGTTGCTGCCTCCATTGAAGGTACAATACAAAATAACTGTATTACCTCAATGTTTCCTGAGGTAACCTATCCTATTTACTAGCAAATTCTTGCAATGATCTATTTTTTTTTATCGAGCGTTAGTAATCCTTTTGCTTTACAAAATCTTATAAAAAGTATAACTGATATTTTCAAGAAATCTGATGAATCCGATTATGATTTATAGTGAAGAGAAGAATGGGGAAAATTTAATGTAAATTCTTAGTTCTTGCTTTTTTTTAAATTAAAGCATTCATTTTAGCTTGTGTATTCTGAATAGTTTCTTGAATCAAAAAGAAAATCTGATAATCCCTCCCCAAGGATTTATATAACTCTTTAATAAATTAATAATAAGCAAGAGACCTCAGGTGGTAACGTTACAAATATTAAGTCAAATTTTAACTTAGCTAATCAGAAAAATCAGTTTCATTTAAGAGACAATATAAGGCAGATTATATAATCAATGAACTCCGAACTTTAAAATATTTACTCCCTCAATGTATTTTTGGAAAGATTATGTAGTCTTTTGGACTAATATGTGTAAACAAAATTTTTATTTTCGAAATGATTTTGCGTAATCCACAAACTTCAAATAATCTCTGTTCACAAAAATTTGAAAGAATTCATCTAAAAGCCATATTAATTTCTAATGCTGATTTTTTGAAAAACTAGCTTAGGATTGAAGCATATTATTCCCATTTGATGCGTTAGGGTTTAAATTTTTTGTATTATATTATCAAGGTTATCTCCCCAAAATGAAAATAAGATAATTCCCGGTGAAAATTCAATTTCACCTAGAGTTTGAAGGCTTTTTACTTTAAATTAGTAGGTATTCCTGCATGATTCGGCTATTGTAATATTTAATAATCTACAAAGAAATAAAAAATTCAACCAAAAAAAAACATAAAAACACTTAACTGAACAAGACATAATACAACTTAAAAGAATGGATATTAACATCAACATCGAAAGGAAATACATTGAAAATATTAAGGACAACATCCTGTTGCTGCAGGAAAAGTACAAGAAGACAGTTGAGGGGGAGAGAAATCTACTGAATAAATGGTTCCAAGATTCTGTGAAAAACTATATTCTTGAGGCTACAGCTGGCCCACTTCTATTGAGATATTTGAATCTAAGTTCGATTCAAGACGTTAAAACATACATCCACTAGAGGTTAGAGAAATCTCTCCCAAAGTACATTGCTGTTATGGATGCATATTGCTCTAAGATTAGTGAATCTCAGCAAACAGAATAGTTCGCCAAGAAGCTCTTGGAAATAGTTCACTAAGCTACTGAACCACTTATTACTTTGAGTGATAAGGTTAATTATGTCATAGAAAAGGGATTACGAAAGAGATTTGTTTGTCTAATGATTCTTTAGTTCTTGAAATTAAGAAAAACTATGGAAATGTCATCGTTTTATGATATTTGGAACTCTTGTTTTCCTCAGGAAGCTTAATCTAAAAAGATTTCAAAGTTCGACTTCTTCAAGAGATACTCGTAAGAAAAACAAGAAGAATAGTAGTCTAATATGTTAGATTAAAATGGCAGCTACGAAGAGAGCAATAATATTAAGTAAGAGGTATCTTCCTCTGCGAGTATCTGTGGCTGTTAATCCCCACAGGAGTCTTTTTTCGAAAAATAGCAAAAAATTGAATATCTACCTTAGATGGAATAATGTTAGATTGAAGCAGCCTAACTATCTGTGAAGCCAACTTCCTCTGAAGAATCTGGGATTTTAGGTAAACAATAATAGCAGGAAATTCATATTCCTTTGGATTTTGGGTTAGACAATCATTATGAAGCTTACTAAGAACAATAATTGTTCAACAATACTAATAATGATTAGAATTTATATCTTTTGACTCCCGTAAATCATGGGGGATCAGGACACATTCTTCCAATTTCCGAATACACAAGCCACTTTTACTTGGATCCTCTCTTCAAGCGAAGTGAGAGCAGAAGTTTCTCAAGCTATTTTCCTGAACAGTAACATGAGCACTTAGGATACTGTTTTCCTCAGGAAATGACATTCTTCGATCCGTAGGATTTGGATTATTATCAATAATCAGATCTCTGATGAATGATGAAGGTGAAATCAACCAGCAGGTGCGTTTGCAATTACAGAAAAATCACAGCTCAAACAACATTTTTTTTTATCAATAAGCAAGAATGAATATCCATTCAAATTTGATAAGAATGAACATCTTATACTTTTTCTTTCATATCTTCTCTTTTTTACAATAATCTTGTAGTTTTCTTTTATGTTTCATTTTCTTACCAAAATTTTTCAATTCAAGTCTCTCATATTTCTCATTTTATCTATGGCAAAACAACAAAATAACAGTAAAAATTATCAATATTATTTGGGAATTAACATGAAATTTATACTTTTATTATTAGAAAAATGAATCAGATCTCCAAAAAACAATAAGCCTTAAAAATAATAGCTTATGAAGAATATTTCTTAATTTGAAGCAGATTTATTGAGGGAACTTCATGCTAAAACGATTACTTAATTTAGGTTACAATTCCAAAAAAAGCAAGTCACAAAGAACATTGCTTGAAAAAATAGTTTGTCTAAATTTCGCAAAAAAATTTAAGCTTTTATTGTGAAGAATTTTTGAAAAGCTTTTTAATCTATTGTTCGAAAGAATCAAGGCTGGGAGAACAATTTACGCTTGGAGAGGAGAGAGATAATGCTATAAAGTTATATTTACTGGGATAGTTTATAAATTACTTCTTTTTTTTGAATAGAAAAGCAGGCCAGCCAGAAAGGGAGTTTAGTTTAATTATTTTCTATTGATTTAACAGAAAAAACAAGACATTTTTTAGATTCTAATACCTTTTTTTAGAAAAAATTATTGTCTAAGGTACTTTATGCAGGCTTTATTAGTTAAGAAATAGAAATGAAAACATTATTTTGAATTTTTTACAAGCAGTAAGTGAATACCCAAAAAATGATCATTTTAAATGATGTTAGATGAAAAGTTTTCTATTTGAGATTACCTAACGCCTATCATCTGGGGGAGTATCTTTTTAATTACTTCTGAGGAAGTATATCCATTAACTTCGTCTTAGTTCGGGATTAATTAGTAAAAAAAATAAATGAAATATTAGGGGGGTGGGAGAGGGCGTGGGAGGAGGATATTATAGATTGCAAAATTTAAAAATGTTGTATTATTAATCATCTATTATGTATGCTAATTTGCAAAAAGAAGGCAAACAATCGGAAAGTAAATTAAAAAAAAATGTAATCTTCCATTCTTTCTCTTTTATGGCAAAAGCTCATTCTTCGATGAGAACAAAGCATATTTCTAAAGTTTTTAATGAAAATCATGGTAATTTTGATTTTTCAAATAAATGAAAGGTATGCCATCAAATATGAAAAGGGATTTTTAAATAAAAGTTAGGGTAAGATGAGCTACTCTATTTGAGGTCGTGTTCTAGTCTTTTTTTGAGAAAATCACACGTTCTTTCATCAGGGGGGGGGGGGGGGGGGGCGGAGACAATACATAACTTCTAAGATCTTAATTTAAAAACAAAGATTTTTTAGGAAATCGCAGCCAGCCCAAGAAATCAAAGATTTATTAACTGTTTATCTTACGAACTAAGAGGCAGTGCATTTTGAAGAAATTTAAAATATTCCCTTTAATGTTTCTTGTATTTTCTTAGAATTTCAGGCAGTTGATTTTGGAGAGCATTATCTAGGGATCATTATTAAAAATAGATCGAAGGATTTTATGAAAATCAACTGATAGATTCAACTAAATGCCTTATTGAATGGATAGTAGGATCTTTATTGCTTGAGTTAACTATGGATAAATGGAAGGATGGCATTTTCTTTTGAATGTATTTTTTTAAAATGTACTGTAACTAAAGGAAAAGGAAAGAAGGATTATCAACAAAGTATTAGGAAAGGGTGGAGGTAAACTTAAGAAAAAAATAAAAGATACTAAGGAGTAGGGCTTTTATAAAGTTGATATACTTAAATAGCAAAAAAGCATAATCTTTCTTCTTTGAAATAGAATCTGGTTGCAATAAGAATACCTATTTAAATGGGATAGTCTTGAATTCTAAAAGATATTAATGGAGAACAAAGGACAGAGCAACAGAGAAATGATCGAAGATCCTTTTCAAAGCTGTTTAATGAAAGCTCATGCTGCTACTCTTTGATGTGGACATTCAAATCAACAAAGGGAAATTGTTCATTCATACCAGAAAAAATAAGTAGTACAATTCAAAAATGCATTTGGTATCTAATATTTGGGACTACTTTTATCTGAAAAATACCAAAAATACTCAGAGATTTTGCTCAATCCATTGATGATATTTGGTATCATTACAAAAGAATTGTCAAAATGCAAAAGGACTACCAACTCAAGCAGAAGAGATAAATGCATTTTCCATTTTCAATATCACCTTTTACAAAAAAGAGGAATTCAGAAGAATCAATAGATTCCTTCTTTAAAAAAATTCATCTTTTGATCCGTAATTGAATCTCAAAAAGACAAGAAGAAAAAATCAAATTCACAAGCTTTTAAGAATTTTCTGCCCTTTTCGAACTTCTTGTAACTAAAAAACAACAATCAGAAGAGTATGAAATCACCCAGACCTTAAATCTACATAAACAAAGGTGTTATTTTTAAGAATACTATGATTATTTCTTCAGAATGAGAATATTATTATTTATTTTATGGTGAAATCAAATCATTTTTATCATCTAATTTCATCTTTTCTTCATTGGTGAACTCAGTTCAAGAGTGGCAATACTTCAATCTTAACTATGGACAGCATACAAACTAATTGACATTATCAATGTTTGGCATCTTTATCTTCTTTTTCTTCCTTTAAAACTCGCATACACATAATCATTTTAGATTTGAAATAATTCCCTTTATGTTAGTTTGTTTATTTTTAATCATTACTAAACTAATAAGATTTCCCACATATTTTTAATATTTCGCCTTATTCAGCAATCTTGTTTTTCTAATTAATTTTCACTTGCAAAAAACTAAGACACTTTATAAATGATTGTTTTTAGATAATTCATATGATTAAGCGAAAAACGAGCAAATAACAGAGGGTTTTATTCAAAAATTATGAAAAATTAACACTTTTAAAAAGACGACTATGGGAAAAGTATTGAACCCTAAACAATATGTTTTTTAAAGTGATAACATTTTCAATGGAGACTTTGATTAATTTATCTTCAGGGGAGTTGAGCAAACCAAACAAAAGAGAAAAAGGAAGGAAAAGAGGATAATTATTTAATTGAGATAGATGGCTTCTGAGAAATTTTGAGAATTAGAAACAACAATAGTAGCAATAGTGTTATGATTTTATCTACACTTCAATAAACTCCTTTACTTTTTTCTCTCAAAGCTCACTCCTTTCTCATCCTCAAAATCTCAAGGATTATTTGTCGCATTTCAAAAATAGGTTAAATATTTTTTTTAAATTTCTTAAAAGGTTTTTTTATGGAGTGAAATGTAGACAATGCTATTTTAGCTGTGAAACTACTGAAGAGAACATAATTTCAAGCAGAAATACGCAAGAAAAATAATAGATAAACTTACCAAAAATTAGCCAATGTCTAAACAAAGTTATGATGTCTAATCACTTTTACAAGAACAAAAGAGAGAAACCAAAAGAATACAAATAATAGGTTCAATAAATAATTTATTATTCTAACTAAAGTGAAATGAGAAATAATAAAAATGAAACTGCATTCTCATGGAATCTTTCCCTTCTGTAGTTAATATCAGACAATTTTCTTTTAATTCAGGTTCTTCCTTTGCTTCTTCCCGAGTCATTTCCTTTTCAAGCTCCAAATAAGACCCACAGAGAAAAGAATGGAATAGGTCTTCAATGAGTTAAAGATGAGTAAAGCAGAATCAGAAGAGTATTTACTCAGACAAAGAGGAGAACAAATAAAAATAAAGCACATCTTTCAGATTAAGTTATTTGAAATATCTCAGCAGCTGGTTAAAGATCATTAAGCATTTTAAAAAATGCCTGATCTGCTTCAAAAGTTATCAATTGTTTCCTCAAGACGTCATGACTAAAAATACATAAAACGACCATCTCTCTCTCTTCTTGCCACTTATTCTTAAATTGTTAATCATGAGTCTTAATCAATAGTCATTGTTAGCTCCTCTTTTAGCTTTCACACTGTTCATATTTAATTTGTTTTTCTGAAATATTGTAATAAGCATAATAGTGTCAATTTTTCAAATATTAGTAATGTCGTTCAACAACAAGCAAACATATTAATCAGGACTCATTCAGAATTGGTTTTTCTTTTGATTTTCTTTCATAATATGTGCAGTATTAGGTTGCTACATGAAAAATATGACTGTTTTTATCTGAAATGTTTTAAGAAGAAAAAGTTATTATTCATAGTCAATTGGATGATCAAACCATAAAATGAAGTTAATTGAAACTACAATTTCTCATTCGTCTGTTTCTTCTAAGAAGTAAAAATGAATCAATGATCAACTGTTCAACTAGTTTTAGTTATTTCAATTGTAAAATGTAAATTCACATTAGAACATGAATATTGAAATTGAATTGATGATAAGACAATTTGAGTTATGAGTAATTAAGTTTTACTGGAATTTCAGTAGATTTTTCAAAAGATAGATTTCTTTATTTAATGGACCAATCCTCCAACTTGAAGCTCCTCTTTTAGGCATGTTCTTGACATTTGGCTGTCAAATTCATCAGAAACTATCACATCAGTCAGCGTTATGTGATTATCCTTGAAAGCTAGTTCAATAAAAAGATTATAATTGCAACCTACTTTGATTTTGTCCTTGTCAGCTAGTTCTACGACATTGCTATAATTGGGGAAATCAGCTACTTTAACAGTTCGGCTTGCGAGATGTACACGCATTTCGAGTTCCTTATGGATATTCTTGGCAAAAAAGACTGAATTCAGAGCTTCGCCTTTGATTATCTTATTAATCGAACATTAGTTGCTGTTTTCAGTGTATCGAAAGAGATTGCCAGAAGGTTTATTTTTATCTGATTCATTTATTAGCCCTATTTAAAACTAAGGAGGACCTTCTTTTGACTCTTGATGGAAAGCAAATCGAAAGCTGTAATGTAAGTTGTTATCAAGGGTATTTTAAGAAAAAAAAGCACATACATTTCCATTATGCTAAACGCATTTGAGATCAAGTTGATTGTCTTCTTTTTTTGAGATAACAGTTCTAGAAGCAGTATCCCATTTTGTGCTTGGGACTAATGAAAAATTTGATAGTATTGAGTGAGTGTTGCTCAAAGGATTGATTTTTGAAGTAAAGAAGGATATCTCCTTCATAATTGTTAGCAAACTTTCTGAGGATTTCGCAGCTGATTACATTGAAAACTTGCGCTGATTTTCTTGGAATTAGTTAATTGCGTGATCCAATTTCTTGGCATTCATCTCAGCATCCTAGCATTTTCTGACTAATATTTCATGGAGTTTGTTCTCTTGCCCGCTTTCAGAAGCTTCTATGATTGCCTTCTTTAATTTATCAGTCTCACACAAAGACTAATAAAGGTTAAGAACTTATGTTCGATACTCTTAAAGTATCTAAAGGGAAAGTAATGATTGTTTCCTGAGTGAGTCCAGAATATCATCAAATGATTGCTTTACATAGGCCAAATATTGCTCGATATGCTAAAATTCTTTATCGATTGTAAACTAAAGAACGCTTTAAAGATCCCCGTAAATACTGGAATCGCTCAGAGGAGGGTAAAAATCCAGAATAGTTTCCTCATTACCAGACTCCTAAAAAAGTGTTTTCAGATAAAGCGCAGATACTATTGGCACATTTCCACTGAGAAGACACTTGACACAAGCCCTGTGGTTGGAGGAATTTGAAGTCACATGCAGAATGTCACTAATAATATCAGGATGCAAATTGCATTTAGTTTAAAAAACTTTTTAAAAAGGAGATTGTTCCATTTATTTAAGAGAACTCTTGAGCCTTAATAAGAATTCTCTTATTTTAATTTTTCTAAGTGAGAAAAGATTAATAATTGAATTTTAAAGATAATTTAGCCTCATTTAAGTATTTTACATCATTAATATACTTTTTCATATAAAGTCAGAGCCTATACTGCTACATCTCCCCATACAAGCTTTTTAATTGTTTAACATCTTCTAAAAAGTAACATTGATTTATTTTAATTTTTGATTTGAGATAGCTTAACAAATAAAATAAGAACGGGTTTTATGTGATATCCTCCTTTAGTTCACATCTATTTATATGCTATGCTTAGAGTTTATAATCATTAATTAATTGAATAATGATTTAAAGGTTCCTTAGGTAAGCCCAATGAAAACGAAGGAATAAATGTTTAATTGCCAGAAAAGTAAAGCCAGCAAAAGAAAGAATAAGAAAAATAGATAATTTTGAATTTTCAAATCATCCGCATCGACAGATATATTTTCAAGAAGGGAGTATTTACATTTTGAGAGCAACATGAGTTTTATGAGGAGTGTTACAGACATCTTTGACCAAGTAGGATATAGCAAAGCTAGCCCACAAGCACGAAGGACAATGTGGGGAGTTGTCTTAGCGAAATCCGGCACAGGTGTGATTGGAGTCTGGAGTGTTGTTAATATCTATTACTTTTCATTCTTCAAACTTGTAAGAGATGATATTTCAGTATTAGCATACATAATTTCATTATTAATAAAAAATACTCTGCATTTTATTATAAAAGAGCTACTTTTATTTAACATGCCGTTCAAATAAGATTTGTTTATTTGGTTTGGAAAGAGCAACAATGATCTAAAGATGACTGACTTAGCCTTACTAGTGACCATAGCAGGCACTCCAGGATGTATTCTGTCAGTTTTTTCTATCAAAATAGCAAACCATTTTGGATTTGAGAGGGTCATCAAACTTGCATTAGTATTAGGTTCTCTTAGCTCTTTACTTGGTTCATTCTAAGATAGTTTCTACATGTATGCGGTTTTTTGCGGATTAAACGTGGGTCTATTGCTTGGAGTGGCAACTATGCCATTGCTGTATCTCCTGTGGAGTCACTTTCCTAAAAAGACTGGTGGGATAACAGGAGTTGCTTTAACAGCATTTGGAATCAGTGCATTCTCCTCTTGTTTTATTGCGACATTTGTGGTCAACCCAGATAATACTGTTGCGTCTATTCCTTATGTAGAAGGAGTCCAGGTAAAAAGAAAATATCGATGAATAAAATTATTATGAGATGATGTGCTTGTTTTATTTGATTTTAATTGACATTGTGCTGTCTTTTGTTCATTTTAAAGACATATTACATGTTTGAAGAGAGTATTGCTAGAAGAGTACCAAGGATGATGTTGTATTTAGCAATTTTTTAAGTCATCACATGTATTTCAAGCACATTCTTTATTCATATTAACAACGTAGAGGAGGAAGACTAGGAATAAATTGAACTAATCGCAATATCATCATAGAATCTCCAGCCAGATGAGTCCAATTATCAATAAAATGCTAATGCATAACAGAATTAATTTCAACATTAGTATTCTTAACATTAGCAATCAATAGTCCAGGAATAATCAATACAATAGCTAGAACAAACAGGATAATAAAAGTTATTAACTCTGAGAAACTGTGTCCGTAGTGAGCCATTCTGCATTCTTTACTCCATAACGTTCTTAGCCAACTGTCTCTGGGTGTTTATTTACACGAACTTCAAGACCTATGGGCTAACTAAAATCAATGATGACTATTTCTTAACATTTATGCTAACATCTTGCACACTTCTAGATAGCTTATCTAACTTACTCTGGGGCTATCTAGCCGATCGGTTTAAATTAGTTAGACTCCTCTAAATCATGCTTTTCCTCTTTTGTGTTATGGCATTCATATTCCCTCTTCTTAATTCAACCAAATTTGGGTTCTTTTTGTAAGAAAACTATTAATTATGTTGAAACTCATTAATCAGATATTGATTGTTGATTTATTGATTCATAGAACCTTTTAGTTGTTGGGAATGAGTCATAAAGGCTTGATGACAGTGGTGACTCCTGGGCTAGTATAAATCTTTGGACTTAAGATGGGTGGAGAATTACTGCCAATATAGGGTACTTCAGCTTTTATTTCCTTAGCAATTCTCCCATTGTTCTAAGTCGTTCTCCTCTAGTATTTCAACTACGACGAATGTATCCAAATACTCCTTATCACTGCTTTAGGAGCATTTTTTCTTTCTCTAAAACTCCAGGATTCGTACGAATTCACACCAAAAACAATTTATTCATAGATTATTAAGTCCTAAGAAAAGTGAAATTGACATGACACTAGATTCTCTAATAATTAAGTATTATTTTTTTAGACAATAATAACATCACATGCAATAAAATGCAAATAATCTTCTAAACAAAGTAATTTCGCCATTTAAAAAATAAAAAATAGAATATGTTTAATCACACCCTTTCTTTGCAGAGGCAAATATCTAGAATTAATTGTAATAATAGGCTGTGTCAAAATGAATGTCGTATTTTCAATAAATCAACTTTATTGGCTGTGTAAATTAAATATTCAACAAATTTATGGCATTATCAATGTTTTATTACGATAGCCAGAATCTTATTTTGTATCTTTGCATTAGATTTAGATTTTAAAGAAACTTATTAAGAGTAAAAATTAAAAAAGAAAACACAGTATGGGAAATTAAAATATTAGATAATTATTATTTTTTATTCTTATTTTGTAAGAATGTAAGTAAAGCAGCCTAAGAAGAAAACAATATTTTTTTGATGATTAAATCACTACAGAACGCACTGTTTAGCATTAGTATTCTAAAATATTGTTCTGGATTTTTGATTGTTGAAAATTAGAAAGCCCGATGGAGGTAGATTTGTGCGTCAAATAGATCATCCACAAATCGACCTAGAATGCTACTGTTGCCTACATCTTTATTCGTTTTCAAACAAAAATCATCCATCACTAATCGAAAGGGTCTCTTCCTTCTTTGCTTCGAATCCAAAATTAAAGATAATATCCATGGTTAACGCTATTTATGTTTCTCATTTGAACTATTGAGTTTTCTGGGACATGAATTTACTTGCTTCTCCTAAGAAGACAGTTTTTACTTAGATATTCTGCAATTAATCACTTATTTATTTGGAATTAATAATCTGAATTTATTAAACATTTGGCTTTATGATTATTTTTTGTTAATTGATTAAATAATTTGGCGATGTTGCTTTTTTCTTTTACAACTTTACCAAACAGCATTCTAATGAATATCAATTTAAATTTGGTATCCTGATCAGCAGTTTGTATCCCAATCTTATTATCAATTTAAATCTCAAAAAAATGTTAAATTTTTAAATCTTATGAATAGTGCTACAATCTTAATACTCAACTCTATTATGAATATTTCGGATCTAAAATAACCTCATGAACGAAGAAATGGAATTTTTAAAATTATTAGTTTTGCAATATCTGAGTTAGTTGAATAAAGAAATAACTGCAAATTTGTTCACATCTGAGAGTGAAAAAAATCAATGAAAAAAATCTCTAAAGTTACTAAATAAAGGATAAGAGAGAAGAAAACTAGCCAATTTTTTTTCTTCTATGGATCGTTGTCGTTGTTGTTGTATTTTGAAGAAACTGAGGAATTTAGTTTTATCTTTGAGAAAGGAGATCAGCTTCTAAACATAATAATCTTAAGAAACTTGCGTTGAAATACTGTAAAGGAGCAGTTAATAGAATTCTTCTGAAAGGGTGAGAATCAGGTAGATGAGTAATCATTTTTGCTAGTATTGTTTTCAAGCTGTTACTTTCAGGATTTAGGATTAAGAAACATTTCTCATTTGATTTTTGAGGAGCTTAAGAAAATGATTACACAAAGATCGAAGTCTTCCAACAAAAGATAATAAATAATGATAACATTTATTCTACCAGCTACTGTTTTATCTTGCTTTCTCCAAATCATTTATTAGTTTAAATAATTATTTTAAAAATAGTTCTCATTTATTTTTCATCCATTTTAGATTCAAAACAGCAAAAATAGAAAATCCATCAAAAACTGCTTAATTTGAATTATTTTGACTCAAAACACAGGAAAGCACCTAACTTTTTATTTTAACTCCAACTAAACTTTTCAACAATTATTCCAATGCACTCAGTGCTTTAATCGCGCAGCTTAGTTTGAACGCATTGTTATTTAAATTAGGATTGCATACACGATCATCAAATTATCAGTCACCCACTCATTCTGAGTTCTTCAAGAAATTGATATTATTAGTTATTGCATCATACCTTCATGCGTATGAAAGAAACAAAGATCAGAAATAATTCGATCCAAACCTTATCGAAATATCCCACTAGATAATAGTTTGCAGTATTTTTCCAATTAAAATCCAGGGCAACAACCTATTTCAATCTTACAAATTAGCCAATAATTATTCATCTCACTCTTGACCTCTTTTAAATCAAAACAACTATCAGCACCATCCTTCTCATGAAAAAATTAATTTGACCTCATTAAATTGCTCATTTGTTATCTACAAAAGAGATAAAACTACCCTGAATCAGCATCATCGAGAAACAAATTAATATTCATAAAACAGGTCTATTAAAATTTAAGGTCTTCTCTAATTATGACCTTTGAAGATAGTGCGGTCAATAGTTTGATATTAAGCGGTTTTAACAGAGATATGGGGGTTTCAGCATTTCATCATTCACTGGCACTTGAAAATGACATGTTAATTGCATAATACGCCTGTAGTACAAATTAATTTTTAAAAGTAGCATTAGCATTCGTTTTATTTCTTTAACAGTTTTTAAAGCGGTTTCTAAATAATCATAAGCAAACCTATCCGTCTCATAATTATATTTTCAAAAAGCATAGCTTCAGCATTAAAAGACCAAACTTATTATATTAATTAGCATCTGCAAGTCCTTTTTTTGTTTAAACAATTAGACTCTTCATCTTAACAGCAACATCACTCTCAATATGGGTAACTGCGTGGAATCGAAATATCTGAGTAGAGTGAAGTGTCTTGAGAACGCCTATGCTGAAATCATAGAGAGACTAAGGATTTGCATTGAGAATCTTGAATTATCTTTTTAGGACGACAAGTTCTCTTGTGATCTACTAGCTTTCTCTGCTTACTTGAATGTGAAGATCCCTTAGGTACAAGACTCTGGGCAGTTAAAAATCATTGTTGCTCTTCTCCATGAGATCAAAACCTGCAGATCTAAGCTGCCTATGTTGTTTCAAATTCACAGATAACTAGACTAGTCAATGTCGAAGGTTCTTAAAACCTCACCGATATTGCTGCAAATAAAGCATTCGGCGATAGTGCTTTATAAAGCGCTTGACATGCCTGACTTCGCATTTGATGATCTCCACACACTTGTCCTATCTACTCCTTTTTGCTGATTTCCAAATAATACAATTATAGCTCACACGAAACCAACAAGTTCCATTGCTATTTCAACTGTTTTTGCTGATAAAGGCACTGATATTTTTAATTAAAACACACTAAGAGCTTATTTTGTTATTCCTAAACTTTAAGCACTCATTTTTTTCTTATTTTCTTTTGGATTGATGGCTGAACTTATTCTTAGTCATCTTGACATTGCAAAACTAATACTGAAAGTGAGATGAACAACTAAATTAACTCTGATTGCTCTCAAAATATTTTCTCTCCTTATTTTTTCACTTTTGCTTTTATGTTGTGAATATTTTCAAATATTAGTTGACAAATGCTTTTTCTTTTGCTACAATTTCAAGTAAATGTTTTAAATTGACCTGTTGAATATTCTGTTTATGTACTAAAATATGCCCTTCGAATCAGTATAAAAAATAGAAAATTTAATTATTGGTAATTTATTGATAATTATTATCTTATTATTATTTAGAAAAGAGAAAGTGTAGTTCTTCTTGTTCAATAATTATTGCTTTTAATAAGATCTATGAAAAAGTTATTTAATGCAGATTGCTAACATAGCAAGATATGATGCTCGTGAAAAACTAAATGAAAAGTAGTAAGGTGCTTACTGCAAGTATCCAAGACATTTTGTGGACACACAGACTATTCACTAGACTAACTATTAAAGATGA
>Ga0302271_10001385_pt1 | contig 23306 bp, 20 predicted proteins | sample III_Bog_N1_1_FD_198767 | JGI IMG/M metagenome (GOLD analysis project Ga0302271, IMG submission 198767) | Peat permafrost microbial communities from Stordalen Mire near Abisko, Sweden - III_Bog_N1_1 | ecosystem: Environmental > Terrestrial > Soil > Wetlands > Peat | place: Sweden: Abisko... | reverse complement strand
ATTTGTCCAAGTTGAATTTATCTAACAAGAATTATCTCTTACACACACACAGTTCTGAATTCTGATATATTTTGGCTTTGTTTCGTGGTTATGTAAAAATCTCTCCTCTGATGGTTTTCTCTGAGTTCACCACTTCGAGTTTGTTATTTCTTTCTAGCATTAAACCACAATTGAGATCTGTTGTATTGTTCACATAAAATAAAGAATCTTAGCTGCTAATAGATCGAGCTCTGTACTGTAAATCTTATTATCAGATGCCATTTTGCTCTGCTATTGTTTGCTCGATGTAATTGAAAATAATGAGGATGTTTTCCTAAAATAAGTATCCAAATCTCCCTAAGAGATAAATCCTAAGAATTACTTTCAAAGGAGAATCTTCCAGCACTAAATAAATAATCTAGAAGCCATGCTAATTGGAAAAAATAAGTGATAAAATACCAAAAATGAGAACGCAGCACTATCAATAGGTTTTTCAAATCGACAATTTAATTTGATTTCTTCAAAACAAAAAAACAAAAGAACCATAAAATCGCTTTAAATTAACTTTTGTAGGCTAAAATCAGCTGCAAGGGGAGAAAGGAAAGAACACTTGATCGTTTATGTACATATTAATATGTGTGTGCGATTCTCATAAGAAAGTTAAAATAAACAGTTAACTTACTTGTGAGATTATGTAAAATTTGAGCTTCGCTGATGAACATATTTCCGTGTTTCACATGAAAAACAATGATTCAACTCGAAATCCTGACAACAAACTCATTTTTTTGCTGGAAAAGTCATTACTAAGCTTGATATTAAACCGCCCCTATCCCTTGAAATTAATCATGAATTTACCTTTGCTAGTACGATAAATAACTACCTAACACTACTGAATCTCTTTTCTTATTTTCTAACTAAAAGCCACTTTACTCTTTTTGGATTTATTCATCTAACTCTTCTGTTTTGATAGTATCTTCCAAACCAAAGAAATTCAAGTGAACTACCCTTAATTCAAAGCAATTAATTCGTTTATTTCTTTGATTCTCTTGTTCTCCCTTCTCTTTCTCCTTCTTAACCCCCCCAAAAAAGAAACATCAATTAACTCTCCAATGCTTTCTTTTCCTTCAAATAAACAAAATAACCCATAGAGTGAACCATCCTGATTTGATCTCTCTTTCTCTCCTTCATGTCCCTACCTAAAAAACCTAAAAATGATAAGACTATCTTCTCTGAGAGCTGCGTCACTGAGAAAAACCTCTTCTCCGACAGTCGAGGCTACAGTTTATCGTGGTTTCTGCAGTTTCAAAATGGCAGAATCGAAAAGCGATTCTAAATTGCAGCTTTCCTTCAAACCTATCACTTTCTCCTATACTTCCATGCCATCTAAGCTTTCTTCGTGCTTATTGACTGCTTTCTTGATCGGCCTTTCCCTCTGATAACATACATCCAACTCATAATCAGTATTGTCTTTTTCAAGTACTCCAAAATAGCTACCAGCAAACCAATTCTCCAAGGATTATCCTTCACCCTCCAGATCTACTTAATATGTCGCTTAGAGGATTTCGATGCACATTATGGATTCTATTTAGCAATGTTCGTGGTATGGATCATATTGAACTCGATTTCATGGAGACAAGCAGCTGTGATCTTACTCGTGCTATTTCTACTCATCCATCCATTGTAGATCTATTTCAATACACTCAAATGCACAGAAGATTAGATAGAAGGGAATAGTAGCAGTATTAACATCAATTATGATATAAATGGTATAAAATCTAGTAACAATACTTAGAAGCTTAGTTTAAATTAAGGAAGTCAACCAGTTGAAGAAGTTGAACTAGCGTGCCTCATTGGATAAGAGAATCTTGATTTGGAAACTCAAGCTGAATAGGATTTGTAGGTGAAATAAATATTGCTCTCCAAAACTGAAGAAAAAACTCAAAAAAATTCCACTAATGAAGTTTTACTCGCTTCCTCTGATGAAACCCATTCTTCTTCCATCGGCTCTCTCTTCAGCTAGGTGTTTTCCCCAATCTAACAAGACAAATCCTCCTTAATCTTCCTTGCATTATCGGTCCTCACTGTGTACTTCAGTGAGCTACTCTACAGAATAATTTGGCGATTAAACGACCAGCAATGCCGATCCGAGCGATCCTACGCTCAGCTCTTCAAGTAAAACAGCTCCCCTTCATTTATCCTCAACCATCTAGGCATTATCCAGCATTACAATGACACAGCATCTTTGTTTCTTCCGAAAGCCGCCAGAGCAAACAAGGAAAATAATTTTTATTCCAGCAATGAAAATTATAATTTCCTGACTTTGCTACCTGATCCACGTGAAAGAGACTCTCTTAAGAAAGCTCTTGAGTAGTCCACACTGTAGAAACTCGCGATCTCCATCAGAGCCAATGTTAGGCTTTAGAAAAATACAAAAGCATCAGAGAATAATCCTAACAATGGGAGCAACAATGAATCCCAAGACTATTCAGGAATTAACACTACCCAAGGAAATAATAACAACGGCACAGGCTTGAGCCCCATGGCAAGTGGTGCTTTGAAGAATCACAAAGATCCCATCAAAAACACTAATAACACTAACTCAAACGGAGAAAGTTCTACTGCTAATATATCCAAGGAAGTTAACAATTTCAATGATAAAGCATCAGCAGCCGAGAACTCTAGCAGCAATAATAACACTAAAGCCCCAAATACTCCCAAGACCTCCATAGCTTCTCCTCCAGTTCGGCATTAACAACAAGTCATTGCTCCCCCTCAAATCTCCAAGAACGCTGTTATTCAAAAATTCCCTTATCCATTCATGTCTGATTAATTCGATGACATCATGAAAGGTGATTACTTAGCAATCACGAGCACATAACCTAATACGTAATACTTCAGCATATCAATTTCACCATTTATCTGGAAAGAATCAGCAGCATTTCTTATTACCCTGACCAATCTCTCAGAAGCACAAGATTTCGTTAAAATCTCTAATTTCTTCACAAAGTAACACACACAAACAAACAGACACATATCCTATTCTAATTCATTTTCTTAATCTTTGTTTCCCCTTCGCTTTATCTCTGTTTGTTCTTCCAATCCCAAGAAACCTATCAGAACGTTTAGTTTCAGTTCTTAGCCATTCCGAAGATGATTTCTAAAAATGGGCAAATCTCGCGTAGTTAGGTCAAATCAAACTCACTGATCTCCGAGAGCTTTCTGCAGTCATCTCCGAGAACCACAATATCTTGATAATTACAACGATGCTTCGATATCTAAACCAAATGTACATCGGTTAAGATAAAGTGAAAAACTAAGATTTCCAAATCACCAATTTAATTATCCAAACAATCGAAGCGCATTCTGTGCGGCTGTAGAACTACCTCAAAAGGATAGATCTATCCTTCGACAATGGATTTCCTCATCAAGTCAACGGAGATGCGCTGACATTTTATTTTGTCCTGTATAATTTGGTTTATCTTATGACGTACAACTGTGAGTACAGTGATGTAGACTTGCAACTTGGATGCACTTTCTTACAATTCGACAAGAATAACTCCCTGATTCTTAGTTTCGATTTTGATTTTGCTGCTACACAAGAACAAACGGATTTCTTCCTTAGAGTAACCACAATAAAACTAGACAATAGCCTAGACTAAATGGCTTGAATATTATTTATTTTTTTAACCTAAAAATCAGGTAACAAAGCAATTCGAAGAGATGAAACGGTGCTTGGTATAGAGTGATCTCTAAGGTCATGATATCTTCGATACAATTTACTTACTGACACTCAATCTCATCAAATAAAACGAAGGATCGATTCATTTTGAGCAAGTCACTACTTCAAACCCAGCAGCTCAATCAGCATTTAAAAAAACAGCTGAACAAAATAGCAATAATAACAATAATCCAAATTAACTCAATGTTGTTGTTAATCAACCTTAGAACCAGTAATTAGTTTCTTCAGGTTAATCACACTCTTAATAAACTATCCCTTCACCTATCCCACCTGCTGGAATGCAGCCTTAACAATAACAACAACCTGACAACTCTAGCAACACTAATAAGTAATCTCGAATTGTAGATAGCTCCGCAAAACCGACTCATCCTTAGACGCCTGTGACAAGGCTGCGAGTCGTTTTGGAATATGTTTTTAACACAGCAGAAATGCATACAGTTATTAAACGCCAAGGTGAAACATCCATCACAGACTCTCCGTAGCTAGCTCTTTCCAGTATCGATAAGAAAGCACCAGGGAAAAAATATTCTGCTATCTCCAAACCACCTCAAATCAATCTCTCTTTCACAAGGTAGCAAATGACTGCATTTTACTAAAAAGGAAGAAAAAACATTCGGAGAATAACCACTATCTCATTCTACTTTTGTTTAATTATTTAGAACAAAGGAAAAAGATAAAGATGAGTTTACATGGAAGCAATGCAAGGAAGAAGAGAAGAAACTCCAAGCTTCCTTTGGTGGAGGACGGAAAGCAGAGAAACCCAAGCCAATCTAATCTCTTTGGATGGTCAGCGATGAGAATATCCCTCAACCGTTATCCAGAAACAGTAACAAACGCTAGAATCTCCTAATAAATCTTTTCAAAATTGCTAATATTTTTTTTATTCTTAAATCAGTTCTAGGTGACGGTGTAAGCCCACTAATAGCCACCAAAGCAGGTCGAAAATAGAGTCATCCATAGAACCTACAAAGCTCACAAGAAACCGAATAAATGCTAAGACCTGTATGCCCAACGAGCACTTTCTCAGCTACTCCGAGACAAAAAGATGCATCTAAAGGAACAGAATCATAATTTCAACCTGTCTCAGAGAAAAAAATTCCTGGAAACAATAACAACAACAACAACCTTACTAATGCTGCAGTAACAGTGTAGGTACCCTAGGAAAACAACAACAATAATGCCAATAAGAGTACCCCATTAGAAAGCCAAAAAATTAGTAAAAACAACAGCAATGAAGCAAGTGAAAATAAACAAAATTAATATTATGTACAAGATGAAGTATATTAAGCAATGCTATCAAAGCAATAGATTAACGCTCCACCTTCTTAAAGACCAGAGTAAAACAAGGCATAGCTATCACAAAAGCTATCTCAGCAGTAATCGACTTCTTCTTCCAAGGAAATTCCATCTGGTTATTCTTAAAAACCCTAACCATCTTCTGGCTCAAAACACGATCATGAAGTTGATTAATATTGTGCTAATCACAGTGGCAGTGAGTCTTCTTCTGTATCGTAGGGGCTAAATGAACTCCTGAATGAGACTGAGAACAACGGAGCAATTATACAATTACCCTCTGATCTGCAGAAACAAGTCAAATAATATCTGAAACTCAACAACTCTAATATCATTAGAGATCTCTCCAAGATCGTCCGATCTATCCTTACACAATCGAAAATCACAGAGAATCCTAATGCTTAGATTAAAATTTTAGACAGAACTTAAGATTTCAAGAAAAAATAACTCTTGTCTTAGTAATTCTGCTCGCCGTAAATCTAACCTTCTTCAATGCATCGTTAGTAGATTAAAATCCACTCGGCGTTTAGAGGACTCATAAATACATCCAAAAGCAACAACAGCAGCACTAATACCTCTAAAATGGCTATTCCTGGTTTATCCTCCGGTTATAACAAACCAGGCAGTCGTAATAAATGGGGGGAGTTATCCGAATCCAACCTAGAAATTTCATAGATTTTCATTATGTTTTTTTTTCTAGGTAAGGACAGTTTAAATTGCGGTGAGGAGCAGACTCCAAAGTCAGTTGCACCATCTTGCAGACCTTCTAAGACGAGCTTCTAGAATCTCTTGACAAGTCCTTCTCTGATGTATAATTTTAGATTTCGTGGTGAACGAACTTTAGAATAATTAAAAGATCCTCATTTAGTTGGGAAGAATATCTCTGCTAATAACAGTGGAAATTCCATTACTAATACTAATAACGATTGTTAATCCTCATCTGCAACCCCAACCTGTCCTGCAACGAATGCACTGAAACCACAAGACCCGAAGCCCACATTGCCATGGAACGATTTAATCCCATGGAATGTTCACAGATCCAGACAGAAAAGACATGTCAGAGAATGGACTCTCAAAGATGTCTGGAATAAGGTTAATGCTTCAATTATTTTCATAAATTTTGTTATTCTTTTAATTAATTACCTCCCCATTTCTTACCTCTTCTTCGTAGCTTTACAAGAAAACCGATACAGTTCTTGTAATAACATCGGATTTCAATGATGTGAGCATGATAAAATCAATTTTTCAGCTCAAACGTGATCTTGGTCGAGAAATCGATTTCACAAACATCACAACAGCATATGATTATTACATGGGCTATCTTCGAGAAGCACAAGTCTACAAGTATTTTCTTATCGACTTGAGAATCAAACAAAACGAAATTGAAGCGTTCTAAAACACTGTTAAAGCACAAGAGTAGTAAAGCTATTCAATACCTAAAAGTTTCTATGCTGGAGTAAGGAGAATTTCTGAGTTATTTTGGGAAAGTGAAAATATTAATTATTTAATTATTTTTATTTTTTTTCATAAAGTATCAAAGCTTAGATTATGCTGTCTATCAGTTCCAGCTGGACTTCGAGATCGTTGGATAACTGGAAGTATTGAAGATGATTCCGATTATCAAAGCGCTTAAGGACAGAAAAAATTGAAACATTTATCCTTGAGATTAGTAGGATGATTTCAAGGAGAAACAAATAGGAGGCACATCTGACATAGTGAAATTGTAGTTATTTGTTCTCACAGATATGCTTTGTTTGTCTTTTACCTTCAAAAATGCACTCATTTTTAATTATTTTCCTTATAAATTTACTTATTTATCTCAACAGCACTTCTCCCTGAACCTGTGAAGAAAGAAAAAACGCAAAATACACAGTGTTTTTTCTTTTTCGTGATAAACAAAACAATATTTCTAATCTAGAATAAAAAAAGAAAACCCCAAAAAGATTAATACATCCAATCTCGCATCTTTCTAGTGAGAATGGAGAAGCTTCTTTAGTCTTCTCTTAAACTCCTTGCGAAAGTCGATCTCTCAAAGTACGGGTGGGTGCTTACAACTGCTTCGATTGTGGCATACCTGTGTCTGTAGAAAAACAACAGATCGAGTTCGGATTGTGAAGATGACAATGAAGGAGAAGATAGTCCGTAAGATGAGAAAGAAGGAGAACAAGAAGAAATGGAGTATTCTGAGAGAAGCAAGCGGGAGGGAGGATGTCCTAGCACTACAGATGATTCCAGTAACAAAGGGGATCAGAAAAATCAAAGAATAAAAGGATAATAATAAGAAGTGATTTCATTGTAAAGATAAGAATAGCAAAGGTAATTGGATAGTAAGGAGAGAAACAAAACATAGAGTAATAGCTTAAATAATAATAGTCTTAAGAAGCAGTATCTGGAGAAGGATATAAAATTAAAGAAACTCAGTGGTAACGGTAGAAGCAATAATAGTAGTTCCAGCAGTTCAAATCTGAAGATTTTGAGAGCTAGAAAATCAGAATTTGAAGACTCATATCCTAAGCAAAATTGGGATGGAGAAGAAGAAGAATAAACCTAAACTTATGCTTATTCAGACATTGAGTCTAGGTCTTATCTCTAAGCCAAGCAGCAGAATGCCTTGAGAAAGCAGAGGCGTTACACTTCTGACACAGAAGAGACATCTTAAGATATAAGAAGGAATCGGATTCTCAAGATTGCAAGAGAATCAGAACCTAAAGATGGATTATTCTTCCAAGTGTTAGCATCACTTGCTGAAAATGATGAGGAAAACGATTGAAGGAGAAAAGGTTCAAAAAAGAAAACGAGAATAAAGAAATGAGAGAAAAGAGAGGAAATTTTCACATAAGGAAAATTCAAAGAGATTTAAGGTAGTTAGTAAGATTACAAGCAATATCATTGGCAGCATCACTAGGAAACCAAAAAACAAATTTTTTGTTTCTTATTTAAAAAAGATGGACACACAAATCGTTGAGATTGTGTTTAATGGCAATTCTCTATGTCATTACCTTAATTGGATCTATGTTTCTTGCAGCTGCTGCAATTGCTGGTTTATTCCCAAAAAAAAATATTTTCATTTTCTTTGAAATTAACTTCAAGGCTTTTTGTAAGGAATAATTATTTTATTATTATTTTGAATTATTGCTAAAAGAAAGTCAAAGACTAGTAAATATGTTCGATTTGACATTTATTCGAAGATATAAAATGATAAGGAAAAGAATCTAATCAAACGAAAGAAGAAAGAAAGGAATATATCCCCAAGAAACAGAAGAAAAGTTTCTTTTTGTTTTATTCTGCTTTTTTCCAAAAGACGTCTAGATAAATTATTTAGATTAATAATAACATTTGAAATACATTCACACATACAAACAATAATCATTGATAATACAACAATAAAGCACTGATGAGCACCACTAGCAAGCCAGAACAAGCAAACAACCGTCCTAAAATCATGGTTGAGAAAATCCACAATATGACTGGTTCCACAGCCGGTGCAGGCAGTGGTGAATTTCATAATTACAGTCTCCACAAACAGCGCGAAAGAGCTAGATTGTCAGCAATGGAATACGAATCTAGATAAGTAAGTGAGAATGAAGAAAAGGCAGAATATTAACTCATTAATTGGACTTCTAAAAAAACAGGAAAAAAAGAAAAATAGATTCGATACTAAACAAAAGGAACTTGAAGAAAAAGGGGAGAAAATCGCAGACAGGAAGCGACAAGAAAGATTGAAGAAAAAAGATAGAAAGAAATCAATGAAAACCAGAAAACAAGCTGAAGCTTTCAATAAATTCTCCAATGATGGATCATTTTTGGAAAAGTTCATGAAGGAATAGCAGCCGAAGAACGATAAAAGTGAAAGCGATGATGAGAGCAATGAGGAAAGCGATAACGGTGATAAGGTGGAGAAGGATATTGTTGAACCTCAACCTGAAAAGAAAATTAAATTAGAAATTAATTAAGGAGAAGGACAAGGAGAGGAATTGAAAAAAGATTAGGAAAAAGATGCTATAGTACATGGATTAGAGAAGGTAAATGATGAGAAAGAGAATACAGAGTAGCAATAGTAACAGAAAGAAACTGAAACTTAAGAATGAAAATAAGAGGACTCAACCTAAGAAAGAAGCTAAGTCTGTGGTGCTCTTAAAAGATCACAAAAATAAACTGAAAAAGAAGAAATTACTTTTTAAAGTTTTGGAAGTTATTTATTGTAGCTAACTCCTTGTCTAAAACATAATATATCTGCTGTATTAGAGTAGACCACAGTTTATAGATGAACAAACTGTTAGAAAATTGCCTGCTTTAAAAATATAGTTTTTGTTTTGAGATTGATTGTTGAAAAATTGGTTTGTTCAGAATCCAAAATCAACTTTCAGACATAAATAAACTATTAGCCAATAAGATGAGAATAATGTATTTAACCTTCTATCTTTCGCAATTTTTCTTATGTTCTCTTTTATCTATTTGGGTAATTTCCCTTATTGACAGTCAATTTTATTGCTCTGAAATCAATCCCACACTTTGATTGCTTGTTTAATTCATAAAATTAATAGAAAAAACAAGAAAGATATCTCCACCAAAATAATACTCCAAGATCCAACTCAAAACGACATTCTACTCAAAAACATGTCAAAAGTATATATCGCCAGCGATCACGCAGGGTTCAAGTTGAAACTCGAGTTGATTAAGTTCATTCAAAATGAACTCAAGTTACAAGTAGAAGATGTTGGCTGCCACACTGCGGACAGATGTGATTACCCTGACTTCTCTGTTGGCTTAGGAAAAGCTGTTTTGAATGATACCTCCAGCTAAGGAATCGCTATTTGTGGCAGCGGAATTGGTATCTCTCTTGGATGCAATAAGCTCAAGGGAATTTTATGTGGATTATCTCACGACTATCTAACTGCTAGGTATGCTAAAGAGCACTTGAATTGTAATATTCTTGCAATTGGAGAGAGAGTTATTGGACAAGGTGTAGCAGAACAAATGATAAAAGTATTCCTTACTTCAGAATATAAGCCGACTCCTGATTCACTGGCATTCGCAGAAGAAATCTCCAAAATCGAAAAATGAAAATCAATCTTGAAGTGAATTTAAATGAAAAAATATGAACTAAAATAGAAATTTCTAGTCGATTTTGGGGGTATAAAGTTATAATTAAGTGCTAAAAACAATGGATGCTCTGCTTGTCCGTTCGTTTGTTCATTCTTTCTTTACAAATTCCCAATAACACCCATCTTTTCTCAATGTGCTCTTTAGAATTTTTTTTAAAATACTAAAGGAAGGGAACGAATTGATATCATATTCAACCAATTTGGATTAAAAATAAACATTAAAAGCAAGTTTAATGAATAGCGTAGAAAATGATGAGATTTTTAGTTATCAGAAAAATAATCATTTTTAAAAATGCTGTCCCTCCTATCCTCTAAATCCTTCTTAACATTTAAGTTTTCAAAATTACATGGAAAAATAACTAATTATTTTCTTCAAACTTCAAACATTTTTTCAATCCATTTAGCATCTGAACAGATAATAAGCCTTCCTATTGTAATTTGAGAGAAAATAATCAATCTATTACCTCCCCCCAATCTAAATCTCAAAGAATCCACTACAGTAAAAAACACTTACTGAAGAGACAAGTTGACACAATCATTCTCTTTTCAGGAAAAATAAAAACAGATCTGACCTCTAATCAAGAGAGAGGTACCTTTCAAATGAAGCTTTATATGTCTACTTTGCCCATTCCAACAGTGCTTCCTTTGGAGTTTTCATTTTCAATCCAAATTATTTTTCTTAACACAAAAACACAGATTTTATGCTAAAAATTCAAAAATCTCATGAAAAGAAGATTGATTGACTGTTTTCAGTTTGAATTATCAGATGGGTGGGAGATGGCGGTCTAATTTTGAAATCCGAGTGGGCGATTCCTCAATGCTGATATAATAAACAAAATTGGGATATAAATCAGAAAGAGAAAAAGCCTGACCATTTGATTTCTGAGCAAACACAAAACAATCAATAATCATTACAAATTGAAGCAAAAAACAAACTCAACAGACACACCAAACGATAAAATTTTTCCTTTCTTCTTAAGGCCTTTCAAACAAACAACACACTGTAGACAATAAAATCAAACATGTCCTCAGAGAATTTAACCCCTTTAGATCTGCCTTCTTTTGAGAATGCCATTTTAGTGTTCCTCTCTGACCATACCTCAAAGGAAGGACTAATTACATTAGCTGCTACCGAAAGTTGGGAGGTTAAACTACTCTCAGAAGATATTGCTGTTGCAATGAACACATTATCTTCTTCTTCTTCTTCATCTGTGCCTTCTCTTCAGTTGATAAACTCCATTCCAGGAGCTATTGCAGCTCTGCCAAGTAAACAAATTACATTAACTGACCCTCAATAACTCCTAAGTAGTGATATTGAACAACGATTTCCTGATTCAAAATCAATAAAAAGTGAAATCAATCTCTAAGGACAAAATACACTTTCAATAATTTTTGCAAACGCCTCCAGTAAGTTAACATCCCTCAGAGAGATTCTTCAAGATGAAGGACTATCTTAGAAACTTATTCGTAGTAGTCTTATTGTAGAAGAAGATTAAACTACACAGAGAGAATCCTCCTTTACTACTTCTCCCAATGGTGATGATGATCCTGATTAACCAGACAATTCCACTAATCAAGTAAATTACAATAAAGAAAGAACTTCCAATGATGATAAATCTCTTTTCATGAGCTCTAATATGGATTAAATTGATCAGATATCTGACTCTTAAACTGATCAATCTTAAAAGGACAACAAATCCAAAATCATTGCTAGCAGCTCGATTTAAGATGAATCTGTTGAGCTCAATAGAAAGAGAAAAAATAGTGAACTTGCACTTGAAAATGGAAACCACGAAGATAAATCATCAGATGCTTATTCAGAGCCATCTCTTCACAAAAAGCTTCATAGATCCTCTGGTAATCAATTAACTTGTTTGTTCTCACATGACTCACAAAGAATTTCTGATTTCTTTTTTAAACTGCCTTTAGTCAGTGGGACCTTCAAGACTTTTGCGAAGTACCTTGCACTTGCAATCATATTAGCTGGACTAATCCTTATCATATCTAGAAATTTCTCACAATAAGATTTCTATAATCTCACTTAGTTCATTCAACAGAACATACCTCCTGACCCTTGAATGAATAAAATTAATCCCTCCGAGGTTTATAAAAAGAGAAGAAGATTTATCCACGATGTATGTCTAAGAGCCCTCAATGATAAGGGGAAAATCACAGCATCATCCCCTTTTTCTTTGAACTAAAACTACTAAATAATGTAAGAATTTAATAATTTTGCTTATTTATCAATTTGATTATCTTTTCTAACCTATCCTTCACAGAGCTATGAGGTAGTCAAAATGAAAGAAAGGGCTAAGAGAGTGTTCAGCTAAGCTCCCATTATTTCTCTTTTTTTGATCCCTCAAATACTTTGTTGTACTTTTATATTATTAAAGATTTCATATTCACTCTTCCAAAATCTATTTTTAGTAAATCATTAATGACTCAGTTCTGTAAAAAATTACTCTGGTGGTTTTGATCATTTTATTATTTTTTTTCGCTTGAGCACATTTCAATACTTAAAGTTTTTGCTGATATTCGCAGAATTAATATTCATGTATGGATTAATAGTATTTTGTAAAGTCCAAAAGTCAAAAGGTTCAATAATATGAATACAAAATATGAATATCTTTTCTTCTTTTTCTTATGAACAAAAAGAAAGATATTTTTTTGTATCATGTATTAATGAAAAAAAGTGTAAGAATAATTTCTCTTCCCTCCCAAGGAAGTTGATTAAGACTGCACTTTAGATAGTTTTTATAATTTGATTTAGATTTCTTACTATAAAATGGTACAGATATTGCTTTATTTTAAAAAATATAGACTAATCACACAGCTTCATTTGAAAATATGAGACAATTCCATTCCTCAGATAAATCTAAATCGAATTATCAAAAAGAAAAATTTTTCTCAAAAAATCAAATTGATAATATCATCAAATTGGTGTCTTCTATTATGGAAGCAATATTCTGACTAAATTTTTTAAAACTTATGTACTTTAATATCTCTTGTTAACTGCTTTTAATCTCATATATTTAGTAATTAATTCCTTAAACAGAAATTGCACAGGAATCTTACTTTAGTTCTCAATAATAATCTCAGCATTACTGTCAAACAATTTAGCAATTATTGTAGTCAGCCTTCTTAAAACCAAGCGGTGGTTTTGTCATTGGGATATTTACTTATTTTTCGATAATTCAAGCTTTTCTAGCAAAATAAATCCAGGCTTATTTTATCAGAGTCCCTTTTGAATAGTAGTTGCGGATATTTTAAACTTTGTGATGCACCGAATGGTACTTTTCACAAGCTGATTTTTCTTCCCTTTAATTTAATGATCATTCTTAAAATACGAGCAGCTTGCATACAATAAATTTCGAGAAAGAACAGCCAGTAAAAATAGTAAAACATATCTATTCTTTTAGATTAAATAATTTATTTACAGCTTCCAACGAATCGAACTACAAATCTCCTTTTTGACAACACCAAAAAGGAAGATAGATGGGGGTTTATGAAAAACATATGATATTTTGTAGATTTAACATTGGTTAGCATCTAAATTTATCCTCAGAAACCACTAAAACAAAAGAGTAAAATCGGAGATATTCTATTAGTTCAATCATTCTAGTAAAGTCGTTAAATAGAATAATAATTTTAAGGAAAGTATGTTCAATGAAAGAGATTATTTTTCATAGAATAAGGTAAAAATACACATTTACATTCGAGAACTTGATGGCTGCAAAACAACTCATTCTTGATATTTAATTTTAAGATATGGGATTCATTAGAAAGCGAAAAAAAGAAGAAAAGGAGCATATTTCCAAAAATAATCTTTCAATAGGTGAAGAGTCACAGAAGAAAAAAACTGAGAGCTTGCGAGCGGGTGGGGGTAATTAAAACCTTTGTAAGGCGTTTAAGTTTTCTCTAGAAAGCTAGCGGGGGAAAAAAGGGAAAGAGGGGAAATGATTGTTCTGAATAAGATTAGTAACACAAAACAATCAAATTCACATTTATCAAAAAAAGAGATAACTTAAAAAACTACCCAAGAGTTAGTGTTATTTAATGCGTAAAGAGTAATAATATTCAAGTTCTGCTGCATGTTCTGTTTCTTCTTCTGAGAGGAATTCACTAGGCGCTGTCAAACGAGTGGCCAAAAAACCTCGAGTCTGCTAGGTCTCTGCTAAACTAAAAGCCAGACTCTAGAAAGTCCTCAGCAGATACGTGAATTCAAACGCATTTACAGAGTATTAGATAAATGCCCTCAAATTCCATATGTTTGCTGCTGCTCATCGGACTTAAGATCAACTTGAAACTGAGCTCACTCTTAATCGGCTAGAAGTTATCGATTGTTCTCATAAATGGGAGCTTGTTGCAAGGGTCGCTCATGGAAGAACTTTCGGAAAAATCATCAAGAAATGTCCTACCTGCAGAGCGGGCTCTTTACAGCTTGAACTCGATGAAGGTAGATATATTTGTTAATTCGATTGCTTATCAAATAAAGTAGCTAGTATGCTCACACTCTAGACAATGGCTCACGGAATACCTACATTGAATTGTGGACTAGCATTTGACTTTGCTGAAATCTACCATATAAACTGGATCAATCATAGCAATACCACCCAATAGTAATGATGATTCTACCAACACAACGTATGCAAAAGTGTCCAAACACCTTTCGCATCTTCCAATGGCTTTAAATTCTAAGGTTCCTTCTTTCAAAATACAAAATCTCTCTTTTTTTCTAGCTTCTTTTCTATAACATCCTCTAAACAAAATTTAAATTTACTGTGTCTCAAAGTACTTCCTTTTCAGCCATTTCAATCGCCCAAACAAACCAAAGGCAACTTCTTGACTGATGCATTTTATCAAATCAGCATTCTTTACTTTACTGAAAACAAAATAGAAAAATGAACTCATTGCATTTCAAGGAAGAAGACAGAAGAATGCTTCTGCTACTGTTACTTATTCCTTCCATCTGACAGGCTGTCAACCTTTAAGGGCACTTTTTCTGATTTATATTTTCTCATCAAGGACTTCCTTCCCTCTCTTTTTCATCAAAACAGCGAATTTGTATTTATGTTTGTTTTTCAGCCTTGCAATCACTCACTTTCAACTTCATTTTATCTGAGGAAATTCAAATAAACTAATCAACCAATATCTCTCTTTCTTCCTTTGCTTGCTTATCTTTTATGTGAGACAAATGAATTTATTAATAAAGGAAGAAGAAAGAAAAAAAATAAATCAAAATTAGCGTTATGGCTAGCTATTTTCTCAATCATCATATTCTAAGCTCTAGAATAAAAAAGTGATAAAGTGTGGTGGGAAGAAAACATCCCTTCAATTTCCTTTGATTTAAATAACTATCCTCAGTGGAATTAACGCAATACAAAAAAGAAGAAAAACGAAACTAACCAAGTACAAATTGGATCAAGAGTATATAAGCAGAATCGATTCTGGCGTTGTCACTTTTTTAAAAAGGAAAAAGGAAATAATAAAACCTGAAAATTACCTACTTTTTCTGTGGAATTACTAAAATTATCGGAATATTCAGTTAGAAACTAATTGTGAGAAAAAAATGGGAAAATTATAAAGGAAAGAAACTCGGGAGAATTTTATCTTAAGATTTCATTCAATTTGCGACATATTACTATGTTATTGCTTGTCTTTCTGCGTGGAGTAGTCTCAAATCTTAAATCTTGAGTTGGGGGGAATTAATTTAAAATTGGAGGGTTAATTTGATTTTTAAGTTTCTTGAAAAATCATTCTAAATCGCATTATCTTTGTTCCTCTCTCTAATCTAATCTTTCTCTTCGACTTATTTTACTTTCCTAACGCATATGGAACCCCAGGTTTTAGAATAGGGTCTTGATGTCATCAATGAAAAACTGACAAAGAATCTAAGAGCTTAAGAGAAATATGTGAATTTTAACTTGTGGCTGAAAGCACGAGGTATTCAAACAGGTGGAGTGGAATATCCTGTTGCGTTTGGAGAATCAGGAATCATCGGGGCAGCTGCAATGACTCCAATTCCATCTCGTCAAGCTTTCATTTCGATTCCTAATAGCGTATAAATATCAAAAAATATGAATTCAAAAACCATAATTTAGTTCTCAAAACCATTTGGAGGTCTATTCTTCTCTCATTATCCTCGGGGCTTTTATACTTTCAGTGAAAACTACTTTTTATAAAAAATAACTTATTCTTTTGGGCTTTTAACCAACTAAAAAGAAATCAATGAGCAATAACTGTCTCTCTTATCATTTTTTAACAATCACTTTTTTATCATATTAACTCATTTTCCTTTTTACCATTCCTCTTAGGTGATAATCTCCTATGAGAAAGCCCGCTAGAGTGAGCTGAAGAGTCTTTTTAAATAAAATAAAGAATTATTTGATGCAAAAGAAAACGATGAAGCTGGTGTGAATATCCTAACTGTCTTCGTTATGTTTGAAAGGCTCAAAGGCAAAAAGAGTACTTGGAATGAATATTTTGATATTATTGAATCTCCTGAGACTATCATCGCCTGGACAACAGAGGAAATCTCCTAGATTTCAGATTCTTATATCCGAAAATAAGCCACCGAATTCAGAGAATAAGTCGATGAGCTTTGGCAGTAAATCAAGCCTGTGCTTGTAGCATACTCACATTTATTTGCAAAATCCAACGTCACTAAAGAATTGTTCCTCTGGGCGTACAACGCAGTGATGTCTCGATGCTTTGGGTATACTGAATAAGGCACTTGTTTAGTTCCATTCGCTGACTGCTTGAATCACAGCAAATATCATTCTTCATATTTATATGTACACAAAAAATATGAAATCAACGGAAAGAACTAGAAGAACAATTAGAAGGATTCAGGGGCTATTTTTGCAAATTCAGAGGAGAATAATATCGTGCCTGAACATTATACTCTGAAGAATGGCTTTGTTGATCTTTCAATTATTGATCCTTAGCTAAGTAATAAAGAAGTTACAAAATCAAACCCAAGTGAAATCTTAAAATACATAAGATCGTTCAAAGAAGCTGAAGAGACTACAAATCTCACCGAATCCACAAGTAGGACCTTGCTTATGTAGGAAGTGAGAAGTATCAATCACGAGAGACTCCTCTCAGACCATCCTCCTTAAGGTTTAGGATATTCTTAAAAATGTGTAAAAGAGATTGCTTTTATAAAAATATTGTACAACTTTTTAGACATTTGGGAGTTACCCTTCTTCTCAACCAGCGAAGAAGAGGATAACGATGAGGATTCCGACGATGAAGATGTTTCCAAAAAAGTCCGTGAGATAAATACAGTTAAGCTCAGAGAAAACAGCACAATGCGTGAAGCACTCGAGAAAGTACGTAGATATGAAGAAAAACTACGAACCTAACCCAAAATGACTCCAGCAGAAGAAGCCCAAGCTAAAGCAGCAAGAGATAAAGCCGATCAAGTTTTTTAATAAGAACAATTAGCTAAATAAATCGCTAAAAATCAAGCTGAAGAACTCCAATCACAGAAATTATCAAATCAAACAGATCCCGAAGAACAAATCGATTCATAAGACATCCCAAAGGAATTGTACCTCCTCAATGAGGACAATATGGATTGGTATACCTTTAACGATGAAGATATCTACTTCATATTTGCAAGTGACAGACCAATCGAAAAAGGAGAATAGGTCTATAATTTCTACGGGAGACGCTCCAATAGATATCTCCTCTGTTGGTATGGGTTTACATATCCTAAAAACGAATATGATTCTTTTGAGTTTAAAATGCTCACACATCGAAAAAATGAAGAAATCACTGAGTAATCTGCTAAATCATTGATTTTTTGTGACTATGTGACTTTTGAAGAATGGGAAAGTGAAATCATACTACCTGATGGCAAGAAAGCTCCACCGAGTGTCTTGTCTAAAGGATTTTTCTTAAAGGATTCGTTTTTGTGCGAAGATCTCTTGAATTACATTAGAATCAGCAAAATGAGTACTTACAATGGAGTTGATCGTGATCAAATCATGCTAACTCGACCTAAATCCCTTAATTTCGAACTTAGAACTCTGGAGGCTACTGTAATATTGCTACAAGAGCTACTCTATCGCTAGCTAAAGACATACCCTGCACCTGTTTCATCTAGTTTGTTTAAATCGAAGTAGCATTTTTATTTCTCAGTGATTCTGCATGAAAGTCATCTCGCTGCGATTTAGAGACAACTTTCGCTGTTTGGAATCGCTAAGGAAATTCTCGAAGGCGTAGCTAGAAACTCTGCATCTTTTAGAGAACTGTACATGAAAACATATCCGCAATATGAAACTGAGCAGCAATTCATTGTGAACAGAGAATATTTAAGATATTATCTGAAATCTCTGTATGAAGGAATCGCTTTAAAGTTAGATTAACATAGAGATTGAAAAAACTGATATTTGTTTGTTTTTATCTGTATTGTGTTAGGTGGTAATAATAGAAAGCCGATTAGCACAAAAAAAGAAGTGATAAATAGAGAAAGAACGAACGAAACGGAAACAAAAAGAAAAATAAAAAAGGGAGGCAGTAAATGGGGAAATTAAATTATATTTTATTCTCTTTAAGATTGCAATTTTAAGGAAATTTAACACTCTCAAGAATATTGTGCTTCAATGGGTTTATAGATATCTCAATGCCTAGCTCTCCTGGTAAGATTATTATTATTTTTTTATTTCTTGTTGCATCTGGGTGGGTGGGGAAACGAATTTCTTGACTCTCAAGCAAATCTAAATCCATCATATTTTCCAATTTTTAAATTATTCAGATGCCTCTCAATGATTTATTCCCTTTCAGCCAACATTCTCCAGAGAAATCCTTCACATCCGTGTAATTGAGTCTTAAATATCATCGAAATAATCATTGTAGAGACAGACTCTAAATCCCTTCGCTCCTCCCACACAGAAGCAGTATCTATTCTGCTTGTCTTGGAACTCTTTTTCAGAATAATCCGCATAGATATTATTGATTATGCTCTTCTACCCAAAGGAATTAATCAGTGTAACTCTATCCACGAACGGATCATATTCTAAGATAACCAGCGATCCTGTTGAAAATGATGATCCAAATCTACCACTGTCCGGTTTAATTCCGCTTTTAAAAATCATTCTCCTGCCATGCCAAGATTCCTCTGGATGAGAAGTTACAAGATCAGCATTGTACATAGCGTAGGCTTCTCTTGTTAGCCCGATATAAAACTCCCCTTCTCCACCATCTTCGATAAGAAACGCTATTCGTTTGATGTAAATTTTTTCACTTGGAAATGGCAAGCAAGGCTTGAAATATGCGAAATAATAATCTTTTTCAGTACTATTTTCTCTCCCTGCATCAACAACTAACTATTAATGGAACACAACTTCACATTTATTGAGCTTGTTTGAAATGGACTCAGTGGAGACGAGTACGCAATCAATGCTTTTATTGTCAAATTGAATTTGCTAGGAACAGCATGTCGAATCAAGATAGTATTTCTGCGAAAGATCAAAGAGATGTGCAGATGAAAGCTAAGGAGGTACCTTTTATTTGATGTGATTCATCTCAGGGTCACCAAGAATCTCAACGTGATCGCCAATGTGATCCAGCACAATAGCGAAATGAACTTAATCGAGGTTAGTTAATGCAGCGTTACTTGAAATCAGATTAGAATTAGTAGTATTTTACAAGCTGTTATCCCTCTAATAGAATTATTCTTCAATAGATTCCTTGGATGATGTGTGGTTAACAGTAAGATTTTGTGAATATTCTTTGATAGCTGATGTCAAGTCGTAGTCTACAGCGATAAAAATTGATTTTTACTCTAGATTAATAGAGTTCACGACAGTTATCAAAAGCGTACTTTTTTCAACTTCATACTCCATAATAATCTAGTCCTTCTCTTTCCAGCTAAAGTTTACATTCTCAGCTCTACCACTTTTCAAAACAGCACATCTATCTGTACCTTTTTCGTGAAGTAAGAATATTCCACCATAACTCACTGATTAAGCTGATTAGTCACTTCGCTAATTTACTTTCGGGCTATCGGTAACTCCTTGGAGGCTATTTCCCACGTCCACAGATTCAGGATTCAGCAGTGTCTACTAGATCCATTGAGTTCTTCGTTTGCTCACGGAAGCTAAGTTATACTCGTTCTTTGAGCATTCGTTCTTTTGGGCTATTCCGAATCCACTTGTTTTTCCTATTTTGTTAAAACGAAGACTTACGCGAAGACTTTCCTGCTAGTCTTTGGAGATATCAAGAGGGGGCTCCATCAGACCGATTGTCTTCTAGCCTATGTATTTCCTAAAAAAACAACAACGTTAATATTTTAGAAAAAGACAACAGTTTAACAAAAGAATCAATAAGACTTTCAGTAAACAGCAATAAAGGGATAATATTATAAAACAATTCAAAACGCTGCATACCCTTGTCCTTAGAAAGCATGATATCTTCCCCATGAGTAGATATTAAGATTTTTGAGATCATGTGAGATTTCTTGGAAGCTGAATGGAAACCAAATACTCGGCTTAGTGAGCATACACGGCTGATAGCTCTGTTGTTGTTTTACCCCCAAATAAAACACAAATTCAAATCATATAACGGAAAAACAAACAACGTGCAATGATAATTCATGTTCAGTTCTATGTGTGTTGCTGTTTCTTCCTTACATATGGATCTTTTCTGACATCGAATTCCTGCAAACAAAACTACGAGTTAAGCAACAAATAATCACAAAATCAATATTATGGAAACACATACTTCTTAGATCTCCTTGTAGATATCCTGAGAAAAATAAAAAAAGGTAAGATCATTAGTTGGCATTAATGCTTTACGGAAGCAGTAGATGCAGAGATTTCACTTGAAAGCGCTCGTTGCTTGTTGAGCCTAACATCTTCCTATTCATCGCTGCCACCGCACTAACAGAACAATCCAGTGAGACTGCCAAACAACCCTGGCTTCCTACTGTTTGACTTTTTCATCCTCTCCATAGCAACTGGTAGCCTAAGAGTGAGAAAGTAGTATAATTATATCTCTTTTTGTTTTTGCGCGCTCTATCTTTGAGTCTCAATTTCCTCCTGCGAAAGTAACTAAAAGTTCAACGAAAAATATCCTGGATTTGATTTTTATTATCTTTTCAGCGCCTCCTAAGAAGGCAATATTTATTATTAAGTGGAGAAGAGGGGGGTTTATGTAAAATCAGTAAACTTTCAACAGAGACATGCACTTCCTGAATTACATAGGTAAAAATAGAACAAAAATAGATTCAATTCGGTTCTTGAAATAATCTCTACTTGGATTTTATTTTATTGTTGCTAATCTTTTTTTGGATGTAAACATTGAAATATTAGGAGTTTTTTGGTTTGATTTTTCAATACAAGAAACATGTCATAAAAAAAACTTTGTATTCGTACATACTCAAACATAACATAACATAAGAAACATGTCATATATCTTCTGTTCATCTATTTATGAAAATTCAAAAAAGAAGTATTGCTTGAGAATAAGCATCTCTCATGGATAATCAACTAGAAATATTATTATTCAGGAAATTATTGTAATTTCACATCATAATAGATCTTTTGTTTTTGTATTTTATTAATATTAGAGGATAGGCAACGAAAAACAACAAGTTAATTGAAAAAAATTCGGCTACTAGTTTTTGATGACGAAAAATAAGTAATAATACAGATATTCCAAAGGGCTGATTATTAAGGGGAAATATCGGCCACAAAGTGTTATCATTAATTAGTCGTCAATATTCAATATACGCAATCCTTTTCCAGAATATCTTTCAAATGAGAAGACTAAATCAAAAATTTAAAGAAAATTCAAAATTCGCAAACTAATAGGATTATTGAGATGTAAGAATACACAAACTACAAATAAAAGTTGTGCCTTTAGAGAGAGTGTATATGAGTTGAAGATCCTAAAGAGGAATGCAATATTTTAATTGCTTTAGTCATAAATTTTCAGAGATGTTTGATATGCCTATCATTAACTCATAGATTGTATTAATCCATTGAACGAAAAAAAAACTGAAAACAAGAAAAATCTAGTCAATTCAACTAAATAATTGAACAAAAGATGCTAGTAAAATAGAAGCATATTTAACAGCAGTAGGAGCGTGAAACAGAATCAGCTTAAAAATAGACTGCAATTCGAACTTAACTCCTTAAGAATCAAAACTGCTAAATAACATCCATAAAAAATGGAATTAGTTTTCCCCTGATTATTTAAGAAGCTACAAGGCAATTTTGAAACTTTTAAAGGATGTTAAAAGATAAAAAAGCCCATTCAGTGATAGTGTTCAACTTTCTCTTTTGAAAGGAGCTCTAACTAAGACTAGGAGGTAGAAAGAGGGTAGAAAATAATTGAGTTACTATTGACGAAATCTTACAAAAAGTATCAAAGAAAGAAAATCTCAGCTTTGTAAATCCAGAGAATATCTTTAATACAAACATCTAATCATTCGGTGAAATATATTTCTGCTCCTAGAGAAGAGGTTATATACTAAGTTCATTACTATCTTGATAAAGCGAAATATTTGCATCACCTCCACTTCCTACTCTGATTTTTATCACGAATACTATAAACTCATCGAGTTGCTCAAGCTACACCCAGATAAACAAAACAATTAAGGATTTAAATGGATATTGATTGCTTTTTTGTAGCTGGATTGGATTAAGTTAGACTGGTAGATTAAGCTAAGCCAAAATAGTAAATTGAAACAAAAACAGGGAAGAATGAACATAAAGTCTAAAATTATCAAAACTCTGCAAAAATATAGAAATTCATTTGTGTTTTAGTGTTTGATGAGTGTTTTATTTACATTTTCTACTTGAAATAAAACACCTTTTCAAAATGATTGACCACAAACCTTGTTTTTACTACAAAGTTTAATTTCCTAAATCAATTCTCAGTTCACTTACCATAATCAAAAAGAAACGTCCATTTCTCAAGAAATCTAAAAACAAATAATTGAAAAGAGAGAAGCCAATTAGATAAATCTATCAATCATATTGTTTGCTAAAAATAAACAGATATAAGGATTTTAATATGTTTTGATTGAAACATCTTACAAAACAACTACTTAAAAAATTCAATGTGCATTTTTCTAAAATGAAGAAAAGTAACAGCTTAAGATGCTTAAAAACTTGATGCTCAGCATTACTAGAAGAACATCGACTGAAACCTGAAGTAAAGCAGCTGCCTAAATG
>Ga0302271_10001384_pt1 | contig 23338 bp, 15 predicted proteins | sample III_Bog_N1_1_FD_198767 | JGI IMG/M metagenome (GOLD analysis project Ga0302271, IMG submission 198767) | Peat permafrost microbial communities from Stordalen Mire near Abisko, Sweden - III_Bog_N1_1 | ecosystem: Environmental > Terrestrial > Soil > Wetlands > Peat | place: Sweden: Abisko... | reverse complement strand
ATTACAATTCGCTAATTCACTAATTATAATAAAAAAAATCAAAAACTATTTATGTCTAAACAATACAATTTATTCTTTTAATGATCGTTGCCTGCAGTCTAAGAGGAATCACAGAACAAAGAGAAGAATCAAGATAAAATTTAGGATATGAAAAAGAGCTTTGCTTTGTGGTTTGTTTCAGACTCATAAATTTTAAAACTCAAAAGAAAGAAATAACAAGAATATTGATTTCTTTTTAATTAATTAAGTTCTCTCTCTCTCTTTTATTTTTGTTATGTGTGCTTGCATATCTATTAATGGGAAACTATAAACATAGTGGAATCTAGTCCAACCATTTCACAAATGGATAATCTCAAAAAATAAAAATGATTTTGTTTTCATCTCTAATAACAATAAATTCAAAATATTTTAAATATCTTGAAAATCAATTATTTTTCCATGAAAATTAATAACCATTCAATTTGATAAATAATAACCTTTTCCTATTTCCTTGAAGATAAGTAATATGATCTCCATTTCAATTTTTAAATCACCAATCTCTTGGAATATATCCTTTTTAAATTAACTTTTTTTCAATGAAATAGACATTTCTTTTTTTTCTTTCTAATAATGAAAAGGGACACTGATCTTAAGATCTTTTAAATCATAGCAAGATTGTGTTTTAAACCACACAAAAACGAAATGAATGAAGAAAACACAAATTCAATTGTGCATTGATAAAAATTACTAATTTAACAATATGTAAATATTTGAATGAATAGGTGAAACATGAGAGAAAAGGGAAAGGTTTGGAGGAAGAGAAGAAAATCAACTTAACAAAACTTTCACAAATTGATAATTAGATAAATTTTTAAAGATTATTAATAAAAATTTGTAGAAAAATAGGAAAAGTGAAGTGGTTAAATGAAATCATCAGGCGATAAAAAAAGCAGCAAAGTTAACTAGATGAAACTAGTTGGCAACTACATCATTTATTAAGAAAGATTGCTTGGTTCTGGACAGTACGGTAAGGTTTATGAAGCATCTGAGTAGAATAACTAAACGAAGCGATACGCAGTGAAAGTGATTCCAGCGCTGATCTTCTAATAATCGATGTCTAATTCGTAGATGCTGTAAAAAGAAATTGAAGTGCTCAAGAAACTTCGTCATGAGAATCTCGTGTGCTTACATGAAATCTCTTAGTCACTTAATAATCTTTATCTCTTCTTGGATTACTGCAACGGTGGTGATTTATCTTAGTATATTGATTCCAAACCGTAAAAGAAATTATCTGAAAGTGAGGCTTTGGAGTTTTTCAAGTAGTATCTTGCTGGATACAAACATCTTTATGAATCGAAAATTATACACAGGGATATCAAGCCAGAGAATCTAATGCTTCATAATGGTAAAATAAGCAAAATTCTTGTTCAAGAACAGATTAGATTGGGAGGAAAATAGGAAAATCTTACCGAAACATCGATCTATAAAATTGGTTTTTGAATAGGCAAGATAAAGCTTGGAGATTTCGGTTTTGGACGTTTCGTTGAAGGCAACATGAATCAATAAACTAGAATGTCCATCAAGTGTACTCCGATCTATGCTTCCCCGTAGCTTCTCAAGAAAGAATAATACAGTTCAAAGTGCGATATCTGGAGTTCTGGGTGTTTACTTTACAAGATGATATTTGGAAACTACCCATTCATCGGCAGGGATATGGACTCTTTAATCAAGGATATTGAGAGAAAAACCCTTAATTCTCTAGATTTCCCCTTCCCTTCGGATGTAGCTGTGAGCGAAGATGTCAAGAAACTGCTAAAAGCGATGCTTAAGTTTGATGAAGCATCGAGATTATCATGGGAAGATTTATTCGTTCACCCTGTGTTCAATAAAAAAGACACTATTTTAGCTGATAATGATGATCTCATCTCGGAATAGGACAAAGGGAATCTCATCTTTTAGAGCATTATCTAAAACAGGAATCATGTGTTAGACAATGATTTGATCACTGACCATGCTTAGAATTTCTAGGTACGAAATCAAAAAAATCCAGAATTTTAATAAAAACCACCTTAGAGGGCGAAATCACCTAATTAGCAGTAATAGCAGATACCATAAGTATCTTATAATATTAATAGTAATCAAGTAATACCTCCAACATTACCTATTGTACCATAGTATCAACCATATACAGGAAATACCAAAGCTACTGAAGAATTCACAAAACCCTAACCTGCTTCACAAGGTTTGTATGGATAAAGCGGTTAACAAGTTAGTAACAACAGTTAATCGCCAATCCATAATATATCTGCGAATGGTAGTTTTAGTCCTGCTAATTAAGGAAAAGCAAATCTTAAACCCAAGGAAGAGTTTAACAACTATAATTACAATACTATTGGATGTATTAACGATGATGCTAATGGAGAAGATGACACTTATAGGATGTCCTTGAAGAAGCTGCACTAAGAAGATATGAACCAAATCAAGAGTGGTAAAACTGACAAGATGATATTGTTCCTGAGAAATCAAGCACTTTTTGCAGATGTCACAATGCAATTAGTGTTCACAGCTCGAAACAAATATTAATTGCCATCTACGCTGTTCTACGAATTGATCTATGCTTTAACAGGGTTCTACAACTTCAATCTTGATCTCCTCAAGAAGATTCTCACGTAAAGCATCCCAACAAAAATCATCCCAGACGAGGATTTCTAAATCTATCTCAGCAGCAAGCAATACAAGAAAACAATTGCTAAAATCGAGAAAGATTCAGGTACAGCTAATGGATTCTTTAAAACACTCTCTGCTGGTATTCTCAAAGAAGTCTAATAATAGCTCTCTGATCCAGCTACTACAAATTATGATTCGCTCAAAGATTTTGAGAAGTTTATCAAGCTTCAATCAGCTAACTACAACGATTACAGAATGCGATTTATAACTGTAGCTAAAACTGCTCTAGCAACAATTAATCCAGATAAATTCGATAAGGATCTCAATGCCTTACGTGGAATACGCGGCATTCAGCTGTTCATCAAGCTCGATGAGTTCATGCCGATTTCGTAGTATGTTACATTTGATTTCAGATTCTTCTACGATTAATTCATGAACAAAGTAGAACCAGATAGGTTGCTTAGAGAGATTAAGGCTGAAATAATATGAGATATTTGTGTTGGTATTAGTGTTCATGTTAGCATTTATTGTTTTTAAAAAACTCCTTTTTTAAGTATCAAATTTTAAAGAGAAAGAACTCTCAAATGACACAATACAGTATTACAAATTTAAACAACATGCTTGAATGCTGTATTTGTCTGTGTTATTCCCTGAATAATGTATCTTTCTTGGGGGGTTTAAGTGATGTGAAATCAAAATTAAAAAACTAATTTTTTTTCATAAGAATTACAAGAATATTGAAGTCTAAGGGGGCAAAACAGAGAAGAAGTATTGACTAAAAATGACATTTGAATTACTGGCATACAAGAAGGCATATTTCCATGCACTTAAGTTTATTACAGACGACGTTATAGGTAAAGAAATAAGGCTGAAAGATGGATAAATATCATGGTGATTTTAATACTTTAAAGGTGTTTTGGTGGGTCGAGTAGACGGCAACAAAGTCATAGTAGAGGATGCTTATCCTTTGTTTCATTCAAGAGTTGTCTCTCCAACGCTGGAATCTGCTTTCGAATTGGTAGATAAAGGGGATTATTAGAAAAGAGATCTTATTTGTTTATTCAGTTTTGTTTCATATTTTTAAATTTGTTTTGTCGTTCATTTTAAAAGATTGGAGGTGTTCTTTAGAAGAAAAATCAAGTAGTCGTCGGTGTGTATGAGGGATTAATTCAGCAAGGAGGACCGAATAGACAACTCTCTGAAGTAGCTTCCAGAATACTTGAGCGCATCGAAACGAAACTCAAACCCGCTGCACCTATTGCGTTGAGAATCGTAGATGAAGATAAAACAAATCCAGAGAGTATTGATGAGGAGGTTATTCCATATCATTATTTGACTTCGGAGGTAAATTATTTTGGAGTTTTGGATGAAAGTTGCTAAGAAAGTAGATGTATAGCAAGCATAATATTGTTTTTAAGTTAAAATAACACAAATTTTTCAATGGTATTGAGTGATTTTGATGTTTTTTTTCCTATTTATTTCTGAAAAGGGCTTTAAATTCTCATTGAAAGATGCAAAGTCCCTTGAAAGTAATTTCCAGAAAGACAGCGAACTAACCAAAGAAAAAGGCTTGGAAGCATTTGAGAAAATGGCAGAGGATATAAGAAAGAATAAACACAGATTTATAGTTGATTTCGACATGCATTTCGAAGATATCTCTCTGGATTTTACTAATTCATATTTGTGATAGTTGGCTTAAAATTATGTTGTAACCAAAGAATAAAGCTCAAATAAACAAAAAAAGCTTGAATTTTTTTTGATTTTCCACTGAACGATTGATCACTTAAATGTATCATGGCTTAGAAGTAGAAATAATATTTGGAAACTAGGGTGAGTCTCTAAGAAAACAACTTAAAAAAAATAGATTTAAATCTTAAGAAATTTGTAACAGATAAGTGTAAACAGTTGGAAATCGAAAGAATTAGAGAAGGTGATTTTAATCAAACAGAGGAAACAATCAGGGTTGGAAGGGTTTGGGTTATTATGTTGAACATTTCGAGAGGAGAGTGTCCTGTTCAATTAAGGGAAAGATAAAATAATCGAATCACTTTGATTAAGAATGAAATCCACTTTGGAGAAATAATTATCAACTTTCTCTTGGATTGATTACCATTTTAAAACCACAAATACGATAGAACAAAGCTAATTACAGTCTAACTGAGCAGTCCAATCTCACAATAATTTGTTTATTTAATTAATTTTTGGATTTTTCCGATTCGAAATTAAATTATTTATTTGAATTTTGTATTTTCATTTCATTTTTTTGAATTTATATTTGAATTTAAAATATTTTCTATTTCGAAACTAAGGAACAGACACTTCCAATAGCAATAATATAGCATAGCACAGCAGCAGAATGAGCAAATAGCAGCAACAGCAACAGCAGGATCAAGTAAGATTTTTCGTAGATAATATGTAAAATAATCATATTTTGGATTTGGGAAAAAGAAAAAGAGAGAGAGGAAATAGATAAGATTAAAAAATAATCTTTCTATTTGTTTTTAATTCATTTATGAGTGAATGGCCTATCATATTTATTTTGGATATCTGTTAGTCTTCTCGAATGAATCCAACTTGATTTATCTATCGCTCCTATCGACATTGTGTGTTAGTTTTTAGTGTACGAGTAGGAAGTTGAGAGAGAGATTCAAGTTGGATACTTGCGTTTGTTTAAGGGTTTGAAAAAACTGAAAGGAGCTCGAGAAGACAACTAAAAAATGTTCTATTTGATAATAGTCTTGTCTTTAAACAATTTGTGATATCCTGTAGTGCCATTTCCTCATATGTTTCTGTTATTTTCTTTAATTTGATATGAAAAGATTATGTATTCTGAGGGATACTGCTTTTCCCCACTTTTATTTAAATTATATCATCTCTTCCCTCAACTTAATTTGGAGTCTTTAAAAGAATTATCAAATACAATTCAGATAATCATATGCGCATATGGATAATTACAAAGAGAATATTAAAATGTTTTTGAGATTTAATCAGGAATATGCTGATTTTTTGTGATATTTCATAGCAAAAAGACAATATAGACGAACGCGAAAACCATCATGATCAAGAATATCTGCGTTTTTAGAATTGAAAAATTAAAAAAAATGTTATTCAAAAGGGATTAATCTGATATTTTCTAAACAACAAAATACCTTAATGATAAGCCCTCTTGTGGAAGTAGCATCTCTGTGTGCGTTGATGATATGTGTTTTTCCTTTATCTAAGTTTAAAGTTGCCTGATCAGTATTTTTATCGATTCTATTGAGTCAAAGAACAGAAAAGATAAACAATAATAATTCAAGATATTTAAATTTTGTTGTGAACAAATGAGGAAACTCAGCATTACCTTTCGATGATGGTTTCATGGAATTAAACCATGGAGCCGATTTTTTTGAACATTTCAAAGACATTTTATAATTGGGAGTTAAGATTCTTCATGGCTTCAGAAACTTGAGATTGCTCCCTCTCTTTGAAGCTTACTTGTCGGTATCCTTATGATTTTCTTTCAGGTGTACTGCTCCCTCCTTCTATATCACTATTCATATTTTTTCAAATTAGTTTTGAGAAGGCAATTAAGCACCGTATTTTTGTGGGTTTAATTTACCAAGAAGATGAAGATTTATTGTTTAGAAACTGTGCACCTTGATTCCTAGCCATTCTCCTCTCGATTTACTAAGAGCTTCCAAACATCGGTTTGGCTTGTTGCTAGCTCATGTCCTAGTTGTTTTACGAAAAAAAGTAAGAAATAAACCCCTACTTACAAATTTATTTGATCTTTTCTTAAGACTAAACAATGCATTTACTTGTACTCTTCTTGTGGCTGTGTTTTTAAATGTCTCTGTGACTTTCATAAGCTAACTTTACATAATCTCAATAATCACTTTGTAAGCTGAGTGACCTGCCTTCGATTGTCTTATGCACATATCAGGATTACTCTATTCTAGCTCACTGATCCCACTCTGGATCTGAGTTATGTTCTAGACCAATATTAAGCATCAAAATGGCATTATTCCCAAATTTGCACGATAAACAAATTATTGTTTTCTTTTTTTCTCTGAATCCAAAAATTATCCTCTGTATTTTCACTATTTCTTTGTTCTTACATCTCCAATCAAGAACATGAGCTCGTTGATTTTCCCTTCTTCATTGTTAAAAATGCCTGAACTCTTCTGTACTGCAACAAAAAGAACATCAGTTATATTTTCACAGACTACACTGGAATATGGAAAAGTGTTGAATTAATAGGTTTATTTATCTCTTCTACACATATTCAGCTCGGTCAATCGATCAGTAGTGATTCTTATTTTATCTCTAAGCATGCTAGATCTCTTGAAGAAACCTTAAGTTAAAGTACAAATAAGTAAATTTGCTGGCAGAAGATCCACAGAAAGATGGAATGTTAGCCATTTTAGCAAATAACAGTACTTCCTGCTGTGTAGATCTCTGAATTGTTTGGCTTCTTGGTGCCAGTTGTGAAGGTCTATGCTTTTTCTAAGAAATCAATGGTTTTATCGCTCAATGATCTCACAGTTGAGGAGCTGATATTGAAGGTATTCGATGAAGATTATGCTGATCCAAATCCAAATGGATCAGTTTTCAGTTGAGAATAGCGATAAGACTACGATAGCATTTTTGTTTTAGATTGTCAAAAGAGTATTTATTGCAGAAAAGCTCTATAAATACGCTAAAAATTAATTATGTTTTTGTTAAGTTTTTAATATCGTGTCTGGCTTGCTCAACGAATCAATCAATACCTACTGACGATCACCCACTCTTTCTGACTTCAAAATATGAATCATTGAAATCTAACAAAATATGTGAATATCCTTAATATTCTTGATTTTACTGGATTAATAAACTAAATATGCTCAAGGATCTTATGCATTCCACAAGGTAAGCATTAAAAATTGATTTTAAAGTAACTCATAATAAAACATAAAGCACACAAATAGTATTCTAAAAAAGTAAATCACTTTCATTATTTCTTCAAAATAACATCAATTTCTAATCTTACTATCCCATTAAAACCAAACACGTGTGAGAGGAATGCATTTTTAAAAGGGAATAGTTATCCCTTTTAATTTTTTTGATTCTGAAGATAAATAAGTTCAATAAAATGATAGAAAACTCCAAATTCAAAGAAAAATACTCAAAGTATTTCCGTAATCTCTTGGAACAATAGCAGTTGAATTTACTAAAAGTAATCGACATGAAATATAAAGTAGAAACCTTAGTGCTTACTGCATCGAAGGAGAAAAACTAAACACTTGACTCAATTCACTGAAAAAATGGCATGTCTTGAAAGGATTACATGCCATTTAGCTAATAGCTTGAAGAGATATATTTCCTTCTTCTGAACTGAGTTGAGTCTCGTGTTTAAAAAGTAATGTTACTGCTAGAAGTATCATAAAGATTGTATTTTTAGGATGTTTGATCATATGGGGAGGTTTAAATAATAAAAGAATTAATTATTGTTTTCCCATGAGATCAAAGAAAGTAGCTTTGAAAGATTTTCTAAAGCTATCTTTATTTCCTTCAATTCAAGATATTTCGATCTTCTGCAGCTCTAGGATTGTCATCTTTCTTCTTTTTGTTCTTCATTGTGTAATTGCTGCTAGCCGTAGCAGTGGCTTGTTCCTGAGCAGCATTGTCTATTGATGGTAATTCTTACCTTCTTTGATTATCATAATCTTATGTTTTATGCTCTTCAAATGCTATTGTAGGATAAACAGCGCTACTACATGATCCGTTGTTATTCTTTTTCAAATTTTAAGTCAAATTACTGGCTAAATTACATAGGTTATTGCTGCTAACAATAAGGCTATTTATGCTACTTGTAGTATCGTTATTTTTAACTTCATTTGTAGTTTATCCTTTTATCTCTAATATCTCCTCTTGTGAAGGTCTTGGAGAGCTTTAATTCTTCGAATATGGTTGAGCAGTTGAGCTTGTACTTAAGTTTGATTTTTTCTTAGTTGAAGTGTTCTTTTTGGAGTAAATCAACTTGTTGATGCCTTCTGCCCAGTCTTAAAACTTTGAATTCATTTCCTAGCTGTCATCCAAGTCATAATCTATTCTCTTTCCTTTCTTCTTTGTGGAACCACTTTTGGTCTCAATTTTGTTCCTCAATTCTTCTAGAGTTTTATCCAATACTGTTTTGATTCGTTCTTTCATTTCTTCGCGGACTGCTTCAATCGATGGAATTGGGCCTATTCCACAGAGATAACCAAAAGAAATAATAAATTTTTGTATTCAACTCCTTCACAGACAATGAAAATGCATATTTATTTCTTCATACCATTCATCCATGGATGCTCTTTGATTTATTCAAGAGTCAATCTCTTTGATGGATCCACTTCCAGCATCTTATGTATCAAATCTATTTAAAATAGTTTTAGTCATTGGTCAAAGAATTAGTGATTGATGTAGAAGAGTAGTTTTAGATCTCTTTTAATTATGCAAAACTACCTTGAAATTCACTGGAAGGTTTGTTCAGAATTGCGAATATTTTCCAGAACGATTATTTATTGTCTTAACAGAATCTCGAATAGTATCGATCAGTCTGCTTGGTACTTCCAAAAGGTGCACTGCTCATGACCATCATGAACAAGACACACGCGGAAGAGAATATATCCACAGGCTGTGCAGAATATTTAATCCCTTCATTGCAATACTGTGTAAGCTCAGGTGGATTGTATTCTGGTGAGCCAGTGAGTTACAAAGGATCAAACAGCAAATCTTACTGCTAGCTTTCATCATCACTTCGGAAGCACACAGCGAATCCAAAGTCACATAATTTCAGATTCATATCGCTGTTGATCAAGATATTCTCAGGTTTTATGTCTCTGTGTGCGATACCCTCTTTGTGCAAGTACGCTAAACCTAAAAAGAATGCAAGTGGGGGAAAACAATTAATAAGTTCTTTTGATATTCCTAGTTGCCCAAAGTTCATCAAACAAATGCATTCATTCCCTCCTTCTCAAATCATTCAGTCTTACTTGAGATGAGTTATGTAAAGAAGAATCTTGCTAGTCCTTCATCGAATTTTGGAGTGTACATAAGGAATTTAAAGAGTTCTCCATTTTCGGCAATACGCATCACATAGTAGACTTTTTTCGCTTACCTTCCATCAGCTTTTGTGTATTTCCCATCTACGGAAACCCTCAGTAGCTGTACAATATGCTTATGTGGGGACAGCTAACTAAGAAGATTGACTTCATTCATGAAGCACTCAAAACCACTAGGCTCACTCATACATGATTTCTTCATGATTTTAATAGCTACTCTCTCTCCTGTTTCTTTGTCTACACTTAGTTTGACTCTGCACCAAAAAAACAAATTTTTTATTCTCTCAAACAAAGTCATTTGAAGAGTTAACAAATGACCGTATAGAATTAAATAAAATAAATTGGTTTTTTGTTCTGGATGATTGAATATTTAATGGCAATAAAATTCTTACTTCGCATAGCGACCTTATCCGATGGTGTAGAGGATCTCGTAGCGACTGTCGAGCATGCCAATATTTTTAACAATATTTGGGATATCCCCTGATCTTAGCATGCACTTGAGAGCAATTTATATGTATTATTTGTATTTATTTTTTGATTTCTTTTTTTTTGTTTGCTTTCTCTTCCTTTTTAATTATCAATCGTGTATTTGTTATCAAGAAGTTCTGACATTCTATTTAATTATTATTCACTCTCTCTCTCTCGCTCACTCGCTCTCTCTTTCTCAATCATTCCCATCTAGGCTTGTTAACCATTGACTTAAAAAAAGAATAATGCATCTTTTCTCTTGATCCTTCTACTAATTAATGTATGAAAGGTTATCTTGATTATTGCTAGTAATAAATTATGAATAAGTAAACAAAAAGAAGGTCTTATTTTAAATGCAAATATGCAGAAAGAATTCAAATAAGCTTTGGAATTCTCAATCTCATTTATGCTGTATTTTGAATGTGTTTTAGTTTGCCACTTGGAATGAAACAGCTTAATGAAAATGAACAAAAATACTCTTTTTCAAGCCTAAATTATATAAAATAGATTTCATGATAAATCTACTAAACAATAAATTAATATTTGATACTTCATTACATGCATTACACGAAAATGCAGATGAATATCATCATCTTGGATTCAAAGAAAAAAAAGCATTCAATTTGAATAATTCAAAAAAATAATCAATCATAAACAAAGAGAAAAATACTTAATTACTTTTAATCAATTCAAAAAACATTCAAATGCAACATAACAACCGACAAGGGAATGTGGGGGTAAAGTGATTAGATTGAATACAAAGGAAACAACGACAATATCTCAAAAATAAGTGTAAAATTTTAATTATTTAGATTGAAAAAATTAAGAAATAAAACTAAACTTCAAATTAGAAAAAAACAAAACATGTCCAAAACGGAAGGAGGAATGACTCGATGGTGGTTTGTTGCTTAGTTTGAGAAAGTTTTTTAACTTTTGTGCAGTTGGAACGCAAATAAAGATATAATGGATATGGTCTATCTTTGCGTTTGTTCTTCGTTTTATCATTTTTTAATGATATTGAAAGAACTGTTTTTTCCAACTGCCTAATATATAAATTAATTCAAACTCGCAAACCACTGTATGAATCATTTCCCATGTGATCTCTTATCTTGAATAGTTCAAAGAATGAGATGCACACACACACGTTGGATAGATTTTTCAATGATTCTGCGATTCTAGAACGAGATATGATAAAGTGCTGCCCATTTCGTAGAGATCTTTATGATCTTCTAGCAAAAATTGCATAAATTAAAAATATACAAAAAACGAATGCATTTTTGAATTATCTCTCACATCTATCAAATTGAAAAATGAATGCAAACAAGATTTAAATTTAAATAATAATTCATAAATCTACAAATAAATAAAAAACACATAAAATCAAATAATAACAAAAATACAAACAAAAATGAACAACAACAAAATGCTTTGAATTTTAGTTAGCAGAAAGCTAGCATTCCTTATTGTAGGGTTTGGGATATTTCAGAGTGAAAATTTGTATTTAAATTGTGGATTCTTTCTAACTGACTGCTGTGGTCACAAGAATAATTAATTCAAGAGAAATGAGAGAGAGAGAAGATATTTATTCCAAACCCAATGTGAGGGATGTTAAAAATAGTAAAATGAAAGAGAATACTTGTGCTAAACACAGCTATCTATTTATTTAAACATTTCCTACAACAAATTTTAAAAAATCTGAGAAAATAATACAAAAAAACGATTTTAGTTATTCTTTTTCATATCTTAATTTTCTTTTTTTTTTCAAACCATCTTGAATGGGAGAACTTCAACATTGTCAAGAATTTTCCCTGGAACTGGTTAGTTGTTTTCATCTACTGCCAATGCAGTAAAAGCCTTGAGAAATCCTAGATGAGATATAACACCAATTTTTTATTCTGCTGTATCGATTTTATTGTTTTGTATGTATTCTTAGATGAAAAGCTTAGCTTTTTAAGTTCTTTAATTGAATTCAATAGATGATTCTAAATAGTTGGGATAGAATGTTTTGATTTCCTCAAAGAGAATTCTCTCAGGCTTAGTTTATTCTTCTCCTTCAGGAATTTTATCCCTTTTCAAAATCGATTTGATTTACCACTATTCTGAGCCTTCTTGAAGAAGATACGAAGAATCAAAGGAAATCTTAGAATCTTCTTTGTTGTTGGTACATACTTCAATAGATTTCTGATAGTCAGATATATCACATATCATGCAGATTCTTTCTGTGATTAATGGGAGGAGTATGAATTTTGTATTAGGATGATTGTTGAATAGTAGCTAAGCAGTTTGTATTGTTCGAATTAAAGGAGACACAAAGACAGTATGGAATTATATTCCTTTCAGTTGTCCTCTACTATTTACACACATTTACTCTCCCAATGGATGCAATGGACTGTCGATATGCAGATCACTTGTTTGATAAACTGATGATTTAGGATCTGAATATGTGATTCCTGTTTCATGGAAGAATCTATATGTCGCATAGTTGAAGATGCTGAGTCCATGTCGAATCAGTAGAACACCTTCGTCTTTGTTTGGTGGTCTCTCAGATGTGCTTGTCATTTTTAAATTGAACAATTCAGCATCACTTAGTTTGTAATCTAAGAGATTTTAAAGTGATCCGTCAAACGATTCTGGTGGTATTAGATGTTGCTTTGTCTTTAAATGCAGTTTATCGCATTCTTCTGAAGATTTAGAGCACTGTCCTTTTAAGAATTCCACGCAAGTTTTTTTGAAATTTTCATCATAATAAGGGTGCTCTTTTTCAGAAGATTTTCTGCTGTAATGTTATTTTTAGTCATTTTTGTGTGGTTCTTCTCGATATTCAGGATGCTGCTCCTTATCGAAATGTTTCAAAACAGCAGAGGTGGTAGTCTTTTTGTTATCGCGAGGGCTCCTCGAGCGTGATCTGTAGATAAAAGTATGAAGAGTGTTAAAGCATAGCTATCATAAACACAAATGAACCTTATGTTTATCTCCTAATTGATTACCTGGAAGTATTTTCTCTTTTCGTCGACATTTTCAACCCAAAACAGATAAATTAATTGTAATATTTGTATCTTTATCCTTCTCAAAAATCTTTCTTCTTGAATATTGATTGTCGTAATCTCAAGATTTAATTTAATTTCAATTAAATGCTAGAAATGACATATCTTATATTTAAGTAATAAATTCAATAAATCAAATAAAGTACAAGCATGAATAACAAAATGCAATACTCTTATTAGCAATTTTATATTTTTTGAAAATATTGAGAGACCCACCCACTTACAAATTAGGTTTTTCTATTTTTACTATTTTTGTATGAACTTTCTCATTAAATACTCACTGTATTCTCAAGGACTTCAACGATACCATGGTAATCACAATGGGTTCCATGAGGATGATGTAATTTATTATCAACAATATAGTCAAGATGCCCATTGTGAAAAACAGCTAAATGACCACAATTTGCTCCATGTACATGTTTCAAATCCTTAGTTTCTTGGCATATGCATCTCTAAATTGCAGGATCAATTGAGGCATTCTATTGCTAATATTTCTACTATTGAAGCAAGTTCTCTTATTCTTACTATTATTGCTTCATTTTCATTTGAGTTTGCAGAAGTTCTTAATCTTATTTTTCGCTATTTTAGGAGTTACAGTTCCTGCAATCAGCCGAACAATTATCTCCACAATCAGTGCAAATACATTCTTATTTAATAGAATCTGCCATATTACATGTGTTTTGTGTCTTACTGCAACAACTGCTTTGGTTAGTGATAAGATTTTAGCTTTCTTTTTCTTGGATGGATGATTTTTCATTAGTATTCTTTTTAGAACAACATCCACTTTTTTCAATAGTCTCCTTTTCAATTTGTTTTTCCGCTGAGCAACAAGTAGTTGCTTTCTTCTCCTGGGAAATTTCATTTCCTTTGCAGCAACATCCAGCTGATTTTTAGTCTTAATCTGAATTATTCGCTAGTTACCCATTTTGTTTTCCCATTAAACTCAAGCTATCATCAATATTCTTCTCCTATTTCTTACCATTTTCACTACAACAACATTTTTCTCCTTCCTCTCCTTTATTTTCTTAAATTATATGATCCAATTCCTCATTTCTATCCTTCTTACAACAATTCCCATCATCCTTCTTCTCCTTCACCATTTCTCCATTTGTTTTCCCTTTACAGCATCCTTTCTTTCCATTCTCTTATTTCATCGATTTCTGTTTTTCCAATAACTTTTCCTTATCAACTGCTTCTTTCTCTTTATCAGCACAACAACATTGCGTACTTACACTCATTTAATCTGTTTCTCCTTCACTTTATGTACCCTAACAGCAACTTCTATTAGGATTTAACGCACATTTGCAAGAAAGCGAAGAACACGCAGAAGTAAAAATCGATGCATCATTATATCTGTATTCTATTTCAGATAATTTCTTGTGCATTTCCTCGTTCGAATTGTGGCTCATCTCACTTAATGGCTAGCAAGTGCCTTTTTACACTTCATCGTGAACTTCAATTTCATGAATCTCTACTTTTCCAGTCTTTTTATTGTAATTGTATAAATATCCCTTGAAGAGAATGTCATAGTGATCGCCATGCTACAATGCGACGTGAGAATTATCAAAGAAAGAACTCAAAAAAGACATTTCTTGGGTTTTATTTTCTTTCAAAACTGCCATAGAATCTGAATCCTCGTTAGGTGTCTACATATGAGGTACTGAAAGTTAGTTATGACCGTTATTATTACCAAAATTATTACTATTTATTGAATTGGTAGCTAAAATTTATAATGTTTCTTGATTGTTAGTTTATTTTAGACTATGATTTTCAAGGATCTAATGATCAATTGTATATCCTCCTTAGTTAAGATCAGTATGATTATGCTATGGAAGCTAAATCATTTGTTGCTAGAACAGCAAATTACTTTTCCAATCATTCACTTTTCCCAAAGAATTACCATTACTCATGTTATTACTGTTGAACATGTGATTATTATCAAGGGGATGATAATTATGCACCTCGTGATCCTTATGAACTGCTTAAGCTACATTCATTAGATTAATCCCAGGGACTACTTAACTTTCATTGAAATCGTTGATAGATAGCTGTTGTTTCTAAAAAGTTTGCTAAAGATTACTGAGAATGTGTTCTTTTTCATGCTTTTTGAGGCTGCTTTAGTAGAGATAACTTTTACCGCAGGAATCAATCTCGCAGATAAATCTTGCTCTTTCGCTCTATTTTTTATAATATTTATGTCACACATAAAAAGAATAATTGTATCATTTAAATTACTGAAGTCTCATGCGTGATTTTATGCTGATGCAGATTCGAAGTCGTCGCGAATGTTCTCTAGCAGATATCGCAGACATAAGGCTTGAGATTTTAGTGCAACGAAAGGTGCCTGTTGAGATTGGAAACCTGTGTGAAGGCTTACTCACATCCTTCAACTGTGCATTTGTAAGGGCGATCTCCTTTGTGTATTCGTAGATGCTTTTGTAAGCTACTGTATTGCACGAATGATTTGCCACAGTTCTATTCTCTACTTTGAAAAAATATTGGAAAAATAAGTTTAGCCAACAGAAGTAGAAAAGATGGGAAATATATCAGCATCTGCCAAAGTGAAACCATGAAATTGATACCAATGATATGGTCGCTAGTTAGTGTGGATCCGTAGATGATCTCGAAGAGATTTCTTAGCTCGGAAGACTTTCTTGCAAGATTCGTATTCGCAGACATATTATTACTATTGAGATACTGAGATTTTGCCTTCTTAATGGTTTTATTGTTGATCACTGATTTCTTCGTCTTCTCCTTCTAATTCCAGATCAATCATCTAACCATCATTATCATCGTCATCATTATCTTCGTTATGCGTGTAGATGTTTTCATCTGTCTTCTCTGATTCCATCTTATTCCATTCTCCAAGTGAACCCATATTTAGATTGGTTTATCAAAACCACAAACAAACACCCAATAATTGTAGGATTACTTTTTCTATTAAGCTGCACTCTTGAGCTTCTAGCATCCTCCTACTCCTAATTCATGAGTCAACTCTTTTAGTTTTGTTTTCCCCAAGGTTAATTAAAAATCTAGTTGAAATTGAAATGAATGAACACACCATTTCATATTTTTATCTTTGGTTCTAAATATTTTAATAATTTTAGTGTAATTCAAAGCATATTTTTTTACTTTTATCGTTTTATTCCTTTTGAGATTGCTAATTCTATTTGAATTGTTGTGGATTATGATTCGTTTGCTTAAAGGGTTTAAGCTTTGAATTTTCATTCACACTTTAATGAAGAAAATTTAACATTTCAATTTTAATAGTCATTCATTGCGGGGAGCAAGGTGAATTGGGTTTGAAAAATGAAATGAATAGCTCTGGACAATAATATTGGGATATTTTTCAACTCCAGTCAAGAAAGTCAGGCGATATTTAGAGCAAATCTGCATTTCTTAGTGAATAGTTGCAGCACATCTGGGAAAGAATGAATTTCCCTAAAATGAAGCTATTTTTCTAAATTTAATTGACTTAAATCACCCCCCTTAAATAATAAAAACAAGAGGAATTAAATTTTTTTTAATGTTTTTGGACATGTTTGTACCATTAATTTACATTGTTAGCTTGTTTTCTTTTTGAAAGATAAGCTTATTGGAGGGCTTATTGTGAGACATAAATCCGAAGATTTGAAAGAAATAATTCAGGCATTTACCAACTTATCTGCAAACACAATATCAGTTTTCTATTGTTGGGGGATATTCAAATTTGCAAAATTAACCAACCCATTTGCGAAATTATCGTGTCGCTTAACAAAAACTATCTTAACTCTGCTGCTGGACTAACTTTTTTGTTAAATCAAATTTTCCTTGAATTTAAAAGGATTTAATAATAGGCGTATTTTGGTTTATTATTTTGAATTGATTTCCCTCTTTTTGTTCTATTTTAGAAAAGCTAATTAATTTGAGAATTTTAACACAATTTGTAATATTGCTCCATTAGCTGGGCTATCTAAGATCAAAAAAAAAAAGGAAAATCTTATTATCACTAAAAGGAGGAAGAAGAAGCACATATCAAGAACGGTAATTTTGAGTAGTCCATCAATCTAAAACGCAGCTATTTCCAACCCCCCCCCATGTGTTTATTTAATCAGAAATAGATACCTTTCATCAGGCAGAGAGAGGAACTATTTCAATTAATTGGTTGGGTAATTGCCCGCCCTTCTCAAAGGCAGACTAGAAATTATGCTGATTAGATCAGAACATAAGAAAAAAAAGAAAAAATTCAAACACAACCTTTAATTTTAGAACACACTGGATAAAAAAAGTAAAACACAACAAAAAATAAATGAATACCACTCATTACTACAACAACATCAACAGTCCTCTCAAAGAAGGGAAAGATATTGAGATTATCAGCAATTCTCGAAGCAATCCTCATACTTCTGCTGACTCTGATGACCATGGAAAACTGATCTTATCTAACACCAACAATAATTCAATGCCTTGGAATGAACATCTCAATAACTTTAACCAAGAAGATGGTGACTAAGACCTTCCAGTGGAGGGAGGAGATCATGATACAGTCAGTGCTGAGACTGTAACTGAGAACGGAGAAGATAGTGATGAAAGTTTCGAAGATGAAAAAGTTAGGGTGTTAAATCCTTCCGATGAGCACTTTCCAGAGTCAACACTGCTTTCTGGGCTGCAAATCGATGGTCAACATCAAGAAATCCTCCAGGAAATGAGCTCTCAAAACTCGAATACTTTCAGATCATGTTAACTTCCTCCAACCGATTCATCTCTTTCCAACGATGCCTAAACAAGCAGTTCACTTCATGCAAGTTTATCTGCTTCCGTTACCATCAAGGACAAGGGTTTCAATGGGGTTGAGACTGGCTCGAATTTTAAATCTGCTAAAGATAAAATCAAATCAAAATCACATTTTTCTGTGGATCCAAGTTACTTTCCAGAGTCGTACGATGCTGCTTCTGGTTTCTTGAAAGAACTATTGAAATCCTATTATTTGAAAAAACTAAGTTTTAAAAAATCAACTAAAGAAGCTCCAACAGCTGGAGTTATTGTTGGATAACAATCTGAAGACACAAGTGTATAGTCTTAGGAAAAGAAGAAATCTGCTAATCGTAGAAGAGGCGTTGGATTAAGTGCAATTTTGCTAGCATTATTATGCATTGTATCATCTTTCTTTATTGGTTAGTTATTCAAAATGCAAGAAGAGTTAAATCTCAAGAGTGGTAAACTCAACTAGAGTTTGGAATTAAATCAAGAGTATCTGGAGAAAAACAGACAATTAGAGCTCAAGAATCGTATGCTGAAGTAACTAGCTGAGAAAGCAGTAGAAGAAGAAAAAAGAAACTGTGATTTCTTTGATATTTTCTCGATTTTAAAAAGCACTCTTGGATCGAAGAAATAACACAATATTCAAGAGTTATGCTCCCACTACTAGCGATACCAATAGCTTGAAGCTCATCTGACGGAGATAATTGAAAAATCAGATAAACCTGAAGAACCAACAGTGCAAACTTCAATTGAAGGAGTACTTTCTTCTGATGAGTTATCAGTGAAAAATCAAATCGATTCTTTGATCCCTGAAGAACTCAAATCTGAAGAAGATTATTGCCCAACGAAATAACTACCTGAAAAATAAGAATATGGATCAGTAGTCTCAGATCCAACTCCTGATAAGTCTATTTTCAAGAGATTTCTTGGGATTATTGATACTTTCAGAGAACTAAGTGTGAAAAACGAAGTTTCAATCACCTAGTAAGAAAGCCAACCTTCTGAATGAAAAAATACGAAATGAATAAAACGGGTCATGACTATCTTGTCTGCAGAAAATGAAGGAGAAGTTGAAGACAAGATGATGCAAGTGGTCATGACAATGATTTGCACAATTTAGAGAGAATGAAGGAGGAAGAAGAAAAAGCCCAGGAATGCAGAAGAGATTGTCTTGGAGGGGCAGATGAAAACTAAATGATTTTTGTTGAAAAGAATGAAGATTATTTGTTTTATGTGAATATTTTATGTATTTTATGTGTTTTGTACTTTGTTGTAGATGTTTGTGTGTCTGCCCTGTAAATCCTTCAAATTATTTTTCTTAATTAACATTCCAATACCTAACAGAAAGAATGATAAGCCGTTTGTTTTGCTTGTTTTTTGGATCCAAACATATGATGAAATCGATCTTTAAAAAGAATAGATTTTGATAGGCCTTGCATAGTTTAGATCTAAGGAGTTTTATCTCAGATTAAAGAAAATAGATGTTCCAGGGAATAATCTGGATTTATTCTAGAATACAAAAGGAGATTTTATCACAAAGTAGGAGCAGTGTCATAAAAGTAGAACAAAAATATTCACTTTAATTTATTAGAAAGTGCGTTCTACAAATTGTAAACTGTTAGGCCAGTTAATTCTACTATTGTTGATTTATTTATCCAGTTAATGCGTAATCCCAGTCAGAAAAGATGATACTTAGTTCTCTTTTTATTCGCTTAAACCCCACACGGGGAATCAACAATTTAATAAAATTATTAAATACCAAAAAGAAATTCTAAAAAAAGAATAATTGGGCATAATAGGTTTTTATATAATATCAATAATTGCTTGAATTCTTCCCTTTATTTTATGGGAGCATCTCATTCTTCATCTTCGTTTGCTATCTAGAAGGAGTTTGGTGGAGTTGTGAGCTACTCAGATTCACTGAATTTCTAAGCTTCTTACCACTATCCTAGCTGCAAATCTAACAGTTATTCTCATGTTCCTTCTTCAGATGTTTAGCATATTAACAAAAACAAACATCCTTCTAAATCATTGATTTTCAATCGCTCTCCATCTTCTCATTCTCATCCATCTCAACCCTATTGAGTTCATAGTTATTTGTGTTCTCTGTAAAACCAAAAATATTTCCCTCACAATTTTCATATTATTTTCAATTTGATTTTGTTGCCTTAGTAATTTAAAGAGAATATGCTGCAATTTAAAATCAAATTCCTTCTTTTTAATAAAGATAAAGGAGTTTTTTTAATTATTTTTGATGTTTTTGTATCTAGGAATTTTAAGTTTTACAAATCAACTACAACGCACCTCTAGCGGGTAGTCTGTCACATCTAACGAGATAAAAATTAGGGAGAAAGCCAATTTGTCTTACAAGAAGGCTGCCTTAGGAAAATTAATTAATTTTCTGCACAATTATGATGCACCCATTAAGTTAAATTAGCTAAGGAAATTAATAACACAAACAGTAAATCGATACACTTGAATCATAAATAAAATAGAATTTTAAATCACAAAGAAGATGATAAATATGATAATATTTCAATTCCTACTCTCCCATTCGAGTTCATGATTACAAAGGCACAAAATTAATTGGAGTAGCTGAGTTCTGCAATGAAGACGGTGTGTCTACAGAACTCCTCAAGAACGATTAAAACTTGAGACTATTAAAATTCCTTTTGTAGGCATTTTTATGTGAAACTGCTTTCTTTTTATAACTAGCTTTTTTGTTGAGGAGTAGTTGCCTGTAGAATGGATTAATCCTCATCCTAATATTGAGATAATCGATGACTCTTGAGTAATTATTCTTTGGAAAATACTCCTTGTATTCGTGTCCTTTCTCAAATTCCTAAAGGAATTAGTCATCGTACTTTTTGAGATAAATCCTCTAGTATTTCATCAGCTCTATTCCCTCCATTTTAGATTTATTTATTTTTTCAGAATAATTCATTATTCCATTTGACTTCATATCCAAATAGTCTTCCGTTAGTTCATTAAAACTGTTGAAAGTAGATTTCCAAGGATAAGTCTAAGTTAACTGTGGAGGTGCACCTAATTCTGCAGCAGAAATTGAATTTTTACTATTTGGACGGAACGAATAACCTAAATTATGTCTTTCTGTCAGCAGTCCTTGCGACTATTCTGTGTCTTTTTCTGTGATAATATTAATTTTACTGTTTTCTTTGTGTGGTTTAGACGCTTGAGTTTTCTTCAAGAGAGATGATTTATTCTTGAGATTCTACTCCAATTCTAAGACTTCTCGAAGCTGATCCTTCTCATTCAAACTCAGCATGACATTGATTGGAATTTCTGGATGCTCTGTGTTCGTCGAATTGAACATCACAGAGACTCTCCGACGGCTATTATCACCAAGACTCGAAGAATTTTCTACTTGCAGAATATTATTTCGCTTAACTTTCTCCAATGGGCTAACAATAGCAACTTATTTGTCAGGATCAGCTTTTATTTATGGCTGCGAAGACGTCAAGATGCGAATGCGAGTCTAAGAAGTGTTTAGTTTCACAGGACTACCAATGCAGCTGTCAGGGCTGTAGATTGAAGGTTCTTCTTTTTTATCATTATCTTCAATGTTAATCGTCTCGTTGTTCGAATCAGACTAACTTGATTCGCTACTAACAATATCAGCTTTATCAAGTTTTTCAGGTTCTTCTGCGATAGGGGATTTTTCAGACAATGACACTCTTTGCTATTATCCTTTTTATTAAAAAAATTAATTCATTTACACTTGCCGTTCTTCTTTTCGCTTGTTCTTATTCAACAGCCAGCCTAAACTAAATTCATCGTTAAGTTTGAGATCTTCTCCAAGGAGTGTCGATAAAGTTTGCAGTTCTTTTTGCATTCCATTTCTACTATCTTCTTCTCCAGGGGAAGTAACTTCAGGTGGCCTAACTTGTTTTTCTTGTTCTTGTAATTGCTATTATTCCTTTTATTCTAAACCAACATCAACTGTGTTTTTGTAACTTAGCATATTTTTTTAATTCTTCTACTCCGATTTGAATTGTTTTGGATTTTTCTCTGAATCAAATTATTCTATGCGAACATGTGCTTGCTATTTTTGTATTTATCTAGATGGTTCTGAAGTTTCTTAATCAGAATTGCGAAAGTTGCTGTCATTGTATAATTCTTTAGTGAACAAAAATAAAAATTGATCCAAAAATAACGATTTTTATTGCTTAAATTAAGTGTAAAATTCATATTATTCTCATACCTGAAAGATAAACCTTTTCATTGATTGTGAAAGTGTTTGCTATCTAATTGATTAGACTTTGCTTTCCCATCCCTCCTTAGGGCTTAAGCTTTTATCTGCTGGTCATTGGAAATCTTTCTTAAGGAAGTGATAGCGTGTGCGCTTGTAAAGTCTTTGATTTGTTCAACCAAATGTTAATTTATGGGCACTGTTGTATCAAATGCGTGTATTTCCCACAACTTCCGCATTTGTGATCTAAACCTTGTGTGTCTTAGTAAATCCAAACTTAATCTTGCATTCTCTTGAATTTTTCAAATTCTGTATTGCTTTTCTTCATTAATTCAAGGAAGTCTTCTTTGCTGAAATAAGCCAGTTAAGCAACAGAATTTGCTCTGATGGAGAATTAGCGTAATTAGCCTGTGAAGAACTCGATCTCTCCAAACATCATGCCTTTCTGAGTTAAGAATATTATAAGTGTAATAGGAAAACAAGTAGGAATTTTAGCAAATCAAATAGTTTTGAAGAAGCAAATACATCAATTTATTGAATGGTGGTGTTCGTCTGTGATTTAATCATTTCTAGTGAACCACGAAGCAAAAAGTAGACGCCATCACCAAGATCTCCTTCTTTATAGACGTACTCATGGACTCCTACCGTTTTTTCCTTGACAATAATCGCTAAATTTTCCACATCGAAGTTAAGTTTAAAAAGTTTCTTCGATCGAAGAATCTTCCCGTAGATATTCTTCAGCACTTCAGATTTCAATCCTTCTTCGAGAGAATCAATTAAAGACGCTCCTTCTGTGTTTTGCAAGAGCTCCTCTTTGTGAAGATACTCAAAATACTTTCTAACTTTGACACTCACATTATCATCTAAATCTCTCTTTTTCATATAAATATTGAGCTTGGCCATCTTATCCTTGAATTCCTCTTCGATCCTAAAGAACTCCTTGAGAATGTCACCAATTTAGTTAACAGAAAAACCAAACACAAAGCAAGATGTCAATGCAACTCCAATTGTAAATATTTTCTCATCTGAAAAAAAGAAGAACATAGCCCAAAAACTAGGTTAATTATGACAATTACAGCAATAATCACAATATTTTTGCTTGTTACTTGGTGTTGCAGGAACAATATCTCCGTATCCAAGTGTGCACATTGTGATGATAGACCAAT
>Ga0302271_10001382_pt1 | contig 23372 bp, 13 predicted proteins | sample III_Bog_N1_1_FD_198767 | JGI IMG/M metagenome (GOLD analysis project Ga0302271, IMG submission 198767) | Peat permafrost microbial communities from Stordalen Mire near Abisko, Sweden - III_Bog_N1_1 | ecosystem: Environmental > Terrestrial > Soil > Wetlands > Peat | place: Sweden: Abisko... | reverse complement strand
TTCTATTAAAATATCTTTATTTATTTGTTAAACTTTTCTATTTGTCCTTTTAATGGAATTGAGCGTAAATCTTCAATGAACAGGTCAAGAAACAAAGCGAGATTTAAAGTACTCCAAAATAAAAAAAGTCACTGATAATTTTTCATGAAGTTTAAAAAAACTATTCCCAACTTTCTCATAAACTTAGTAATTTAAGCTAAAATTAATCCAAATTGATAAAATCTTGAGATTTACCAATAATTTAAGATTCAAAAGCTGGATTGTAAGCTTTTATCAGACATGATTATTAAAAATAATTCAGCAAACAATGTGTCTTTCCCCTCCCTTGGATTTACCTTCAAAACTTTGTGTCTATCAAAGCAGCATTATCATGGGCTATTCAAGAATATTGAGAATTTCAAATATTTTGAAAATTAAATTGATTTAAGTCGACTAACAAATCACAAATAATTTAGTTAACTTAACCCTAAAACGATGCATGTGATTGTACATAATCTTTTCAAAACTGTACCTCATATTAATTTTGACAACTTGAATTCGCTTAACTGTTTCCTCCCTCAATATCGATTTTCATCAATTAATGGACACATAAAATTGTTTCATCTTGTATTCGTGTTCTTGAAATAAATAAAAAATACCTCTGCAACGTTTAAATAGTTTTCTTAGTTTTACTGATCTATTAATTATGAATTATTATTTAATTATTTGAGCTTATCCATTCTCTTATTAATTCCTATTATTTTTCCAAATTTATTAGCCATAAAATATTTCTTTTGTTTTTCCTACTCAAAAAAGAGCACAGTTCAATGTTCTGCAAAGTAAACATCCATTTTATTTTTGATCTAGCTACTTACCTTCAATGGTAGTTTAATATTCATAATTAGACAATTCTTTTATGGGCTGATTGTGCATCATTTCATTGATTTCTTTTAAACAATTTAGAAAATTTGGGAGATCAAGGCACCAACTAAGCTTTTAATATACACCTTATTATGTGGGATTCTTGCAACTGGCAGTACAGTTTTAGGCAGCATAATGGCTTCCCATGGATGTTCTCCAATCTATATTGCTGTTGCAGCAATCAGTGGCATTTATGCTATCTTATGCTATTTTCTCTTCTTAATAGCTCCTCTTTGGAAAAAGCATCTTTCAATAATATTTTAAGTCTTCATATGTGGAGTCAGCATAGTCTCTTGGATGGCATTCAGCTTTGCCTTAACTTTTTCAGTGTGTCAAAAGGTCTTTTGTGGTTCCAAGTTTCAAATTCAAAATGGTAAAATATAAAGAATTGAAATTATCTCTTTCAACGATCATACAATCTGATAATTTCTTTTTGCACTTAGATCACTTCTTCTAGAATCTTTTCTAAAGCACAATAAAAGAAGAGTTTGAGAATAATTGTTCAAAATCAGTCATAGAATAGGAAAATGAATTGAAAATAATAATAATGAAAGAACTAAAAAATGATCCAGGAGATATTTCCACAATTGGAATTGGCTGGCCAATCGGTGTATTTGTCTCTTAAGCAGTAGCTGCTATCATTCATATTTTCTTTATTCTACTGTGTTTCATCTAAAAGAAATCTTATAATAGATGATAAATGTCGTTGAAATTTTTAGGTAATTTATATCTTGAACAGAAGGTCGAAGGTAAGCACATATGAATGAATTTGATTAATCATAAAATGAAAATCTATTATTTTTTGTAAAACAGTTAAAAATCTATTTTATGTATAAACAGTTAATTATTTTGTCTTCTAATAATAAATTTGCAACATTTTCAACAAAGAATAATTACTATTATCATTTCTAAAACATGCGCTATTTTTTTAAAAAGGAAATTGAATAATTAGCTCATTTATGCTTTCAAAGAAATTATTACAAACTTAAAACTTTAAACATGATTTTTCAAGTGAGATATGTAAAAACAATAGATAATTTCACTATTCTTGGGATCTTCTTTACAGCCTTTAAAAATAGCTGCTTCTCCAACAATCCCCATATGCCTTTGAAGCTGTAAACAAATGATGATTTTAAGAAACTAGAATATTTAACATTATTAATGTATTACTTAATATGAATGTCTAAACAAGTGAGGTGTTTAAAGTTCACAAGTTGATTTTTCATATTTTAGAAAAAAGACAAGGAGAAGAAACTGAAAAGAATAAGAAATGTTTAGCAGTAATAATAATAATAATAATAACTGTTTCAACCTGACAACAAGTTTGAGTGCTTTGAGATGGAGATTTTTCAAGCAGTAATCTAAACAATTATCTATCTGCTCACTCATTTTGAACCTTTTCAATATTGGATAAGAAGTTTAAGGATGATATGATAAATTCTTGTTATTTTTTATTATTAGTTTTTCATTGAATGAAATCAAAGAGAATGCCTTTTATGTACCCGATATGTAAATCTAAACTGATGAGGTTTGGAGTCGGCGAAAGAATATGGCACATAAGTTCTTAGAGATTCTGAGACTCATTATTTCTGCAAATACACATAAGATATGTATTTAAAGATAATAACAACATCAACAGCGTTTTTATGTTACCTTAAGTTAAGGGAAAGATGTTCGGTGCTATGATCGAGAGTAAAAGCTCTAAACAGCTCTACTAATCCTTGATCATTCAAATTGTTGTCGCTGCCACACACCAACATAATTTCATTATAATTAACATAAAAGTTACATCAATAAATTCTACTTGATATTCAAATTAAAAGATGAGATTTGGTTATGGTAGGTTTCTGTTTATTATTTCTACAGTGAACCTTTCATTTCATAGATATTATGCATTATGATATTGTCTGCCATGTCACAAGCAAAAACGTTCAAATTCTATAATTAGAATACATTTTTCAAGAGAGTCTTAGCACCACTACCCATAATCTAATTGTTACTTTAATTAAATAAAGTTGAATCAACAATTACAGCAATCAATTTCTTTTTTGCATTAATCTATTGAGTTTTACTTTATTTTTAAGATCAGCTTGCTTAGATGGGTATATTTTTGGAGTAAGTTTCCTAATTCTGTAGCACCTGAATCACCAATTTTATTTTTCCTTTTTCAATCAAAAAGATAGTATCAATAGATAGACATATATAAATGAACGATAGATATGTTCTTACGAGAGATCGATTTATATGCATGAGATATTGAGAAATGAGTTCATTTCTTAGATAATAAATCCTAGGCTTTCTTAGATTTAATTATCGCTGTCAAAAAGTGCATCTAAGAATAGTGTCAGCAGATAAATGTTTTTTTTAAGTTTCTACCTTAAACAGAGTAATACATTTTTTAGCTAAAGCCCAAAGCAATTCTGTGCAGATTTTAAAGGAACTGTTGAAGATGGTAAACTTGATATGTAATTTCCTCTTATCAAAAAATAAAAATGATCTTTTCAAATACTAACAATCGAAGGAGAGAATTTACTTAAGAAAGAGATTCAATTCTTGGAGAGATTGGAGTTGTTAAATAGCAGAAAAGATTAATTAGAATCCATCTATTTTGATCATGTTATAACTCAAAATGGAAAAGACATAAATTCATAATAAAGCATAGTGAATAATAGTTCACAAAATGAATAGAGATATCATTTAAGGCACCCATTTTTTTACTTAAGTGATAGGACAAGAGTTTCTAGCGCTGATTACATTTGAATTGCTGCTGCTATTTGATCAACTCCTTCTCTTTATATTTCTCGTGAATCAAGATTTATATTCAAATACTGTAATTTCACGATTTATGAAAAAGGCTGGAACAATCTCTGTGTGGAGTGGTCATCGAATAATTAACAACTTCATGGAAATTGAAACAATATTTCAACTTAAATTAAACAATAAGAGTACATCAATTGGATGTAGAAGAAACTGAATGGATTAGCAGAGTTGAACATCTGTTTGGTCTCGCTGTATTTGGAGTCAAAGAAACATTTCCTAGAAACATTGAGTACTAATGAGGATCCTACGATTCTATTAAATCTAAATAAGATACCTTACCCTGCAGAAATATAAAGGCCTTCAATTGAAGTATGCTCTAATATGCTAGCCACATGACAACTCTCCACGGAACTGAATTCTTTCATGCTGTTGAAATGAAAAATTGTTAAGATCTTTTTGTGAGAAATTTCAATAACAGTAAATTCATTTTAGAATTGTTCACATCATTTCATTTGTGTTGCGGTTAGGTTTGATAAATAAATATTAGATATTTTTGACTTTAGTTTCGTTACATGACAGTCAGTATAAGAGTTTTCACTTAGGGAAAATACGATGTCAATTCTGCAAGCTTAGTCAATCCTTTAAAGCTCACTAGATTCAAGCTAATCGAAACAATCTATCAGAAAGAGAACGCAAAGTTATAAATATTCATGATCTACTTGACTTCGATATCCAAATACTCATGACTTTTATTCTCCTTTGACAGCTGCTTCATGAATGCATTCACTTGATTGTCACTGATGAACTTTCTGATGATAACAACATTTTTTAAAAATACTAAAACACTAAACACACAAACTAAGATAAGATTCCTCACTTCATTTAATAGAATTATCCAACTCCTTGATCATATTAGACAATAGCCTATGAAGGGGATTGTTCTTGTAGAGCATTATTCATCTTCCCTGTAATGCAGCCCTATCCCATGTGCTACAATTTGATCAAGCTGAGAAATGAATTATTGTTTATAGTTTTAGGACTCTATAATTAAATGATCTTGGTTTTGCATTATCCTTTAGATTCGATTACAATCAGCAAACTCAAACAAAATAAGAATATCTAAAAGATTAAAAATCAACCAATATATTTATTAAATAATTGATTGTTTCTTATTAAACTATCTTAAAATCTAATAATTTCTTTTTTCATTTTAAAGATCACTTCTTCTAGAATCTTTTCTAAAGCACAGTGAAAGAATAGTTTTAGAATAATGAATGTTCTAAATCAGTCATCGAATAGGAAAATGAGATGAAAAACTTAATAACACAAAGACTAAATGATCCAGGAGATATTTTCACAATTGGAATTGGCTGGCCAATCGGTGTATTTGTCTCTTAAGCAGTAGCTGCTATCATTCATATTTTCTTTATTCTACTGTGTTTCAATAAATGTTGTTGAAATATTAAGGTATTTTTGTATCTTGAACAGAAGTTGTCCTCCACATACTAATGAATTTGTAAAAATTTATTTTATGTAGAATAAAACTCATTTTTTTGTCTTCAAATCATTTTACAACATTCTCAACAAAGAATTACTATTATCTTTTCCAAACATGCGCCATTTTGTCAAAAAAAAGAAAATTGAATAATCAGCGCATTAGTGCTTTCAAAAGGAAGTAATTACAATAACTTCAAAACTCTTTAAACATGATTTTTCATGTGAGATATGTAAAAACAATAGATAACTTCACTACTCTTGAGATTTTCTTTACAGAATTTACAAATAGCTGTATCTCCTATTTTTCCCATATGCCTTTGAATCTGTAAGCAAATGGTGATTTTAGAAACTAGAAGATTTAACATCATTAATGCATTACTTAATATGAAGGTCTAAACAAGTGAGGTGTTTAAAGTTCATGAGTTGATTTTTCATATTTTAGAAAAAAGCCTAGGAGAAGAAACTGAAAAGAATCAAAAATGTTTAGTGATTTGCATGCAGCAATTAAGGATAATAATCGCTTTAACCTGACTTCGAGTTTGAGCTCTTTGAGATGGAGATTTTTCAAGCAGTAATCGAAAAAATTATCTAACTGCTCACTCATTTTGAACCTTTTCAATATTGGATGCGAAGTTTAAGGATGACATATTTCTTGATATTTGTTATTATTTTTATTGATTGAATTAAATCCAAGATTTTATCCTTGTATGTACCCGATATGTAAATCTAAACTGATGAGATTTGGAGTCTGTGAAAGAATATATCGCATCAGCTCGAAGAGGTTATGAGAAATCTCATTATTTCTGCAAATACACATTCGATTGATTTCCAATAAATTGAAAGATAATAATAACATCAACAGTGTATTTAAATTACTTGAAGTTAAGGGAAAGATATTCGGTGTTATGATCGAGAGTAAAAGTTCTAAACAACTCTATCAATCCTTGATCATTCAAATTGTTATCGCTGCCAAACACAAACATTTTTTCATAACAATTACAATTTCAAAGTTACTCCAATAAATCCTACCTGATATTCAAACTAAAAGACGAGATTTGGTTATGCTAAGTTTATTGTTATGATTAATACAGTGAACCTTTCATTTCATAAATATTATGCATTATCAAATTATCTACCATGTCCAAAGCAAAAAGGTTTAGATTCTATAATTAGAATACTTTTTTCAAGAGATTCTTTGCACCACTGCCCATAATCTAATTGTTACTTTATTTAAAAAGAGTTATATTCACAATTTCTTCATTTTTTGCATTAATCTATTGAGTTTTACTTTATTTTTAAGATCAGCTTGCTTAGATGGGTATATTTTTGGAGTAAGCTTCCTAATTCTGTAGCACCTGAATCACCAATTTTATTTTTCCTTTTTCAATCAAAAAGCTAGTATCAAGAGAGAGAGAGAAAGAGAGACAAATGAACAACAAGTTTTTATTCTTACGAAAGATCAATTACTAAGCATGATATATTGAGGAATGAGTTCATTTCTTAGACAACAAATCCTAGGCTCTCTTAGATTTTATTTTCGCTATAAAAAAGCATCATCTTAGAATAATGCCCAGCAGATAAATGTTTTTTTAAAGTTTCTACCTTAAACAGAGTGATACATTTTTTAGCTAAAGCTGACTGCAATTCTGTGCAGATTTTAAAGAAACCGATGAAGATGGTTAACTTGATATGCGATTTCCTCTTAAGCAAAACAATAAAAAAAGATATCTTCAAATACTGATATTATCATAGGAGAGAATTTACTTAAGAAAGAGATTCAATTCTTGAAGAGCTTGGAGTTACTAAACAGCAGAAAAGATTAATTAGAATCCTTCTATGTTGATCATGTTTTAACTCAAAATAGAAAAAAGACATAAATTCATGGTAGTTTTGTGAATAATAGTTCACAAAATGAATAGAGATTTAAGGCACCCATTTTTTTACTTAAGTGATAGAACAAGAGTTAATAGCGCTGATTGCATTTGAATTGCTGCTGCTATTTGATCAACTCCATCTCTTTATATTTCTCGTGAATCAAGATTTATATTCAAATACTGTAATTTCACGATTTGTGAAAACGGCTGAAACAATCTCTGTGCGGAAAGGTCATCGAATAAATCACAACTTCATGGAAATATTGAAACAATATTTCAACTTAGAAGTACCAACCAAAATGCAAAGCCAAAAAGGAAAAAAAATAATAGAAATTAAACTTTTAGAGTACATCAATTGGATGTAGAAGAAACTGAATGGATTAGCAGAATTGAACATCTGTTTGGTCTCGCTGTATTTGAAGTCCAAGAACAACTTTCTAGAAATGATGAGTGTTTATGAGGATTCTACGATTCGACATTAATCTCAATAAGATATCTTACTCAGCAGAAATATAAAGGGCTTCAATAGAAGTGTGCTCTAATATGCTCGCCACATGGCAACTCTCCACGGAACTGAACTCTTTCATCCTGTTGAGATTACGAATTGTTAAGATCATTTTGAGAGGAATTGCAGTAATAGTAAATTCATTTCGAATTGTTCACATCCTTTTTCATTTGTGTTTCGATTAGATTTTAATCAATAAGTATTAGATGTTTTTGATTTTAGTTTCGTTACTTGACAGTCAGTATAAGAGTTTTCACTTATGGAAAATACTATATCAATTCTGCAAGCTTAGTCAATCCTTTAAAGCTCACTAGATTCAAGCTAATCGTGAAACAATCCATCAGAAAGAGAATGGGCAAAGTTATTAATATATTCATGATCTACTTGACTTCGATATCCAAATATTCATGACTTTTCTTCTCCTTTGACAGCTGCTTCATGAATGCATTCACTTGATTGTCACTGATGAACTTTCTGATGATAACAACATTTTTCTTAAATACTAAAATACGAAACACACAAACTAAGATAAGATTCCTCACTTCATTTAATAGAATTATCCAACTCCTTGATCATATTAGACAATAGCCTATGAGGGGGATTGTTCTTGGAGGGCATTCTTCTTCTTCTTTCCTGTAAAGCAGCCTTAGCCCATGTGCTAGCTACACTTTGATCAAGGCTGAGAAATGAATTGCTTTTTTAATAGTTTTAGAACTCTTTAATTAAACGATCTTGATTTTGCAATACCCTTAGATTTGATTAAAATCAGCAAACCCAAACAAAACGAGAAGAAGAATAAGACACAACAAGCATATCAAAAGGAGATTAAAAGTCAATCAATATTTTTAGTAGAGTCCTTACATAAATTAATCCAGTTATTGTTGTCTTTAATTACCTAAAACAGAATACTTACTTATTTATTTCAGAAATAAAAAAATAAATCCATCTTTCAAAATAACAAATATTCTATTTTTAACCCAATTCAGATCTTTTAGACTTTGAGGTTGTGAGAAATATTACACATTTTTTAACTTATTTATTTATTTGCACCATTTTTCTCTTGCTTTTGAGATATTTAGTATTCAATGTTCAAATTCTCTCGCAAAGAAAGTTGGTAAAAGATTTTTAATCATGAAGGTATGAAGACAATTATGCTTTTATGTTAAGTGTGACAATCTAAATACAACATTGAAAAATAAAGCGAAATCTTGCTAATGAGACTGAAAAAGATGAATACTCTTCATATCTTATCAAAATGCCAAAACTTAATTCAATTAGGAGGGAGGTAAATACGTTAAAAATAAGTATCTTTAACATCTTAGTCTAGCTATCAATTAATCTTTTCTTGTCTGTACTGTCAGTGATTGAGGAAGTTCATAACATACGAGTTTTCGATAAGATAATTGATTTGAAATACAGTCAGTATTTTCAACGATTCATTCAAATTCTGATATGCCTTGCTGAAATATCCTATGAATTCAAGATAATAAACGCCAAGAAGAATGATAAATTCTACGATTTCAAGGATCAACTACACCTTCGACATTTCATTAAAAAATTCATGGCTATTCGTTTCTACGAAATCATTCAGCATATCGATAACTAGTACTATCTCTTCGTAGAGACTATTGATCCTAAGCAGATTGCTGTCTCCCAGATAATGAAAGATTGTTTGAGTTCTGCTTGTCTGATCCTCTATTTCAAACATTTATTCGAGATACTCGAAGAATTAAATAAAAATCGACACAGTCGTGAGTAGTCCCTAGGTAAGAATCCCTTTTTCAAACTCCTCACAATACTAAAAAGTAATTTAAGTAGCATTCACATACTCTGGGAATAATCGGATAGCCTCACATACATTATTGAATGCAGCTTCGAAGAAGAAACTCTCATATTTATCGGAATTATACCTACTAGCTTATCTGCTATTTCCTAAAGTAGAATGTACTTTCTGGATAAGAGAACCATTTGATTTGACTAACTTTCTGAATCGTGCCATATACTTATCGTAATACTCCAAATCATTCGTGAGATTTAAGTTAGAATGCATGGAGAGGGTGAACATTGCTAAATTACTTGAGAGTTACGCTTTCATTGTCTGCAGAATATCTTGATATGTAAAAATATTATAATAATGTCAAAATTATTATGATTGAAATGTTTAATCATGTAAATTTACCTTAAAGATCTTGATTGTGGTTAGATTAACTAATCATGTAGTTAGTTGTTATGTAATTGACGAGTGGATATGAAATGAGAATCACATAAATCCCAGTGCACTTGAGCAACTAGCGCAAATAGAGCTAAGGTAGTTTTCTAAAAGGTGAAATAAGTTTTCGTTTATTGACAATTAGCGATTCTTTGATTCTGATTTGCTTAGAAGCCTCCGAAAGAGTCGTGAGAAGCTTAAAATTATGATTATTTTTCGATTTAGCTAATGAATTATTGAAGACTTGCTGCGTTTACATCTGCATCGAGATAATTCCAACTAAGATAGTTCGATGCATTTATTTGATGCAAGTTGGATCGAATGTTGCAAACAACGCAAGGATTCGTTGTGCTCTCTTCTAGGAGAACGCATAGACAGAAAACACTAAGGAAATCGGAAGAACTGAGATTATCAAGAGAACTACTAAAATAACTGTGACTGTTTACGCAATAGAGTCATATTCCTCTTAGATGTTTTGAACTTACAGCGATTGGATTTCACCTAGATCGCCGACAATTAATATAAAGTTAGAATACACATTCAGCATTAGAATCCTATCGATATCACCTCCGATGTTAATATCGATATTAGCCATTTAGAATAAAAACAAACCATCTATGTTAAGAGCACTTTAGATACCCGTTGTAGAATAAATCGTATCATCATTGCCATTTTGCATTGTGAATTCCATCTTGCCATTAATGAACTACTTCACAATGAATAGTTCCATATTAGTTTCTTAAACAACACTGAGTATTGTTGATTTATATAAATAATACTATTCCCATTTCTTTCTAACAAACTCCTTTTGCATTGCAGGGATATCACCTTAAATTCTGAATTCAGAAAGACCAACGAATCTTTCTAAGTAGTGATCTTTAACGATACGACTGATTGCTACTCTTAGACTCATTCCCCAAGGTATATAGTCAAAGTTGTAATCCTAAATGTTGAAATTATCGCTCAACGATGTGTATTAAGCTAGGATGATTCCGATAACGGATACTTTAGGAATAAGAATAAAAAAAATAAAAACAATAATCAACCAAATTTATTATTTTTCGTAATTAGTCTTACAGAAAATAAAATAAATGATTATTCTGATAAGACTGAATACTCCTTTGATCTTAGCAGATGAAGAAAAAGCTGATTGAATCTGCTATTTCTAAGCAATGTAGAGTGTGCTTTTCTGTGAGGATACAGATTAGTCTATGAAATGTATGTCATGCTATTTCTTCTAATGCTTCTGACTAAATTATGTGCGTACTTGCTAATTATCTTAATCGTCTTCGTTCTTGAGCTGTAGGACATTTTAGAATTCATTTTCTTAATTCGTGGATTCCCTTGATTCGGAGTTTCTCGCAGCTAGAGCTGAATCGATATTTGTGTTTTCTTTAGCTTTAGGTGTTCGGATTTTTCGAGTTGAAGAACCTTAAAATCCTTTTAAGTGTAAAGACTATAAGACGTCGACTGAAGAGTTCATTCCGAGAGGCGAAACTAACGAATTTTGATTAAATATGTTAGTTTCATTTGTCTTTGGATGGAGCATGATCATACTGTTTTGTTCAGTCATTGTCTTTTGCTGCAAGGAAACTAGCATATCGTTCTCCATATGGGAGCTAGTAAAATTACTCATCTATCTTTTTCCTCGTCTGTCAGAAGGACTTGCATTGGCCTTTGGTGCGTTTGAATTATGCCCTAACAACTCCACAATTCTATGACTTCCATGATGTTCCAGCAGTAATCGACTCGATGAAGGGGGATTTAAATTAAATAGCTTATTTTCTGCCTCCAGGATATTCCCTGTTTCAATGTTAAAAATTCCCTTATTTTCGGTATGTAGAATCCTTGTTTCTGTGATATTTTATTAAGGAAGAGTAATATTATTAGAAGATTGTTTGTTGTCATTTTCAGCGATTCTAAACATTTCAGTTTCAGAAATATCCATTATTCTTCTTTTGGATCCAGCTTCTTAGAATTACTATTCAGTTGAAGTATTCTATGCATGCCTAATAGCGAATTAACTTGAACACGCTTTCTTAGGGCTTTACAATTAAGTTGATATTAGCGAACCAATAATTGGAGGATCAGGGAATTATTTCTCAGTTGGTTAAAAATAGTTTTTTCGAGATTTCATTGTGAAATATTCTTGAATCTACGATTAATTAAATCGTATTCCATTGAGAGTCTCTAATTAGCCCAGAAACAATAATCTAATCGATTCCAGTTAGTTTTCTAACTTCTCAATTTTTCTAATCGATTTAAAGGATATCTGAGCATTACTAATATATTCATCTGTAGTAATTTACACTTTAAAGGATACAAAATACAGATCATTTGAGTATAAGCTGAAAATACCATTTTATATAGCATCTTTGATGTCATTAATTGGAGCAAAAAGTCGAGAAATATCTGGATATTTAGAATTTTTGACATGTGGTAAGAACGCGAGAGTATCTATTCGTTTGGACTTAAATATTGAAACTTTATTGTTTAATGAATTTGGGGAATCAACGATTATTGCTTTCTTGTAGTTCTTGTATGATTGTTGCATATTTATTAGCTGATCTGGCGTTTCTTTGTTGTTTTCCATGGCATCTTTGATTAAGAGTGGAAGCATTGGTATGACTGAGCTGAAGAATATTTTCTTAATTTCTTTTGAAGATCTCACATAATGACTCAGCCAACTTTGAAAGAGTCTAGAAGTACATCCTTAAACTAAGTAATCCTCAAGGACGTCTAAAACAATTATACACTCAACGTTAGATCCGATTGAACAGTTTATTAAACTACTTGCTCCGATTTAGTCATTTCCTACCATTGTTATCTACACATCCATTTGAATTCTACCAAGAAATCCTAAGGAAGAAAGAGTAGTTTTTAGAAGTAAATAAGATTAATTCTCAGTAGAATTTGATTACCTTTTTAATCGATGATAAAGAACGGTTGCATAGCTTTGAATTTTTGAGAGTCAAAGTTACCTCTTCTTATGAAATTCGAAAGAATAGAATCATGCACCGTTGCAATGTTCTTCGGCATAATTTCAGAACAATTCTTGTTTAGTAAATCTGATTTTCGATAATGAAATGCAGTTTCAATGGAATTTGAGATATTTTTGATAACGCCGAAATTTTCCTTTGCTAAAGAAATGAATACAACTGAACTGCTCTTCGAGAAGATTTTCAAGTCGAGTTTCTTCTTGTAAGATCGATTATGTCTTGTTTACTTCTTCATGCTTTGCCTGGACAGAATCATAGATATTTTAGCTTTTATTTTTGCATTTATGGAAAAACAAAAATAATATGTTCGGAATAATAATAAAATGGTATCTTATGAATGACTCAAATTCTATGATTAAATCACGAGCAAACCCCATATCAACCCTGGGGATAACTTGAAATTCTAACTAAATTAATCAGTACTAAATTTAAGATTCTTTCTTTTTTTACGTGCTCTCATCGAAGCTCAAACAGCAGACATAAGTCGAAGCTAGAAATTGAAGTTAAGTGTTTTCTTAGTTTATCTAATACATTTCTCGTAGTTTCTTAAATATTCTTCGTTTTTATTCATTTAACTGTTATCCAGCATCTTATAAGAGTTTCAAAGGAATAACATCCTATGATATTATCTGCAATATTGATTATTTCATCTCTAAAGCCTAAGAAAAGTCTTCAATAATCTTCGAAGTCTCTTCTTCAAACAATATCGCTTCATAAATATTCTACTCTCGAACATTTACTTTCTACAACGATATGAGATGTTCAATGATCGAAAGATGATGGCTCGATATTGCAGTTTTATATTTGTTGTGATATTCATAGAGTTTAATGTTCAGAAGAGGTTAATTTAAGAAAATCTCTTTTAGAAAATACAAATAGCTGATGTTCACATGGCTGAAACGATGGTGAATTAAATATCTTCTGAAGATTTCTTGAGTATATTCTTGCATGAACCTCTTTAAAATCCTTGGATCAAACAGAAACTATTTTATTGTTTCTTTTTCTTGCACCTAAAATGTGTATGCATTCAACAAAATATATTCATTATAAACTCATTTCTTAAAGGAATAATTACCTCAATAACCTGTTGGCAGTAACAAAATGGTCTCTTGTTGCATGTTTGAATATGCTAGAACATTATGAACTCGAAGAAAATAGAATCTTTATCATGGACATACGCTGGTTTTTAAATATTTTAAGATTGTCTCCAAAGATTTCGAATGAATAACTCCATTGTTCCTTGTTTAATCTCATTTTTCCAGTCTATTTCATCTAATCCTTTGGAGAACAAGTCAGTTTGTTTCTTGATTTTGAGCTTACATAGCACAGAAGCAGCAGTGAATGATAGAGGAGTTGAAATTATCATCCATAAAAAATTGAAATTAATTCCATCGAAGACTAAAGAAGCAGAAATAACCAATGACCATGAAAACATTGTGATAATCAGGGAAATATCTAATTATCTAATGAATGGATGAAAGCTTTGATATTCTACTAAGATGAATTCGAGAAACCTGAGAAATACCAGCAGAGAAAATATTACAATTGAGTACTTTTTACTTGAAAAGGAGCAGACAAATACATATGCTACAGTCAGAGCAGTTTTCCATTCTTCCATTGAAGCTGATCTTTTTGCTGAGGAGTCTCTATTGAGAAATGAGAATTTAGTTTAATGTTTGGAGCTCAGTAATCCTGTTGATTTAATTACACAAAGTTAGAATAATGTCTCTAAACAAACCACCCCACAAATTTCAAAAAATAATTTGTATTTTTGCATTTTTCTGTTCAATTACAGTAACCTAGATAAATAATATTTTTGGGGGCTTTCAACTGGTTGATAATTGTAAAAATAAGATGGGAAAATCAGCTGATTTTATTTTAAAGCTTATTGTTTATTGAAATTAAAAATTAGTGAGAATTTAAGTCATTTTAAAAGAAAAATGGAAAATAAGTTGATTGTAGGTGCAAAAAAAAGAAAGAAAAATTGAGAACGTGCATGATACACATTTTCAGCTTGGAAAGTAGTGCATATAGTTGATTTAAGCTCTATGGGAAAAGGTGTAGAGCTTACACTGTTTAAGAATTAATAATCTTATTTCGTATATTCTTGTGTTGGTAAATTCCATTCCCATTTCAATTTTATTATTAGTATTGATTTAACTCTGAAACGATTCTAATTGAGAGGTTGGTAAAGAGAGATTCTGTCAGTAAGAATTTAAAAAGTTATTTCAAAAAAGATATTTCTAATGCTGTTTTTCTGGGAAGCATATTTTTCAAAGAATTTGTGAAAACGAATCAAAAAATGAGTCAAAATAATGCTAAGATTTACATGGAATATTACCTAATAGTAGAATGAACGGGATGTTGATGATACTGATGGCATCTCGAACTTCGAGTGAGAAGAACAGAGAAGGGATCAAAATGAGCTAAGAATACGATTAAATGAAGAAGCTCAAAATCGTTGAGTGGTAATGCTAAAATGGCTTGAACATGAATATAACTGTGAGTACGACTAATTGTAATGATATTGCTAAATTTATCACAAGAGAACCTATTACTATGGTAGAGTGAGATATCTTTTAAACAGTGAACAGAGAGATATCATTGAAGTATTTGATTGTTGGATTTGTTTTCTCGATGTTTTGAATCACATCTTCGTTAAGAGCTAAGCACAAGAGGAAATAATACTCAAGAAAAACAGATATGATTCCAAACCAGAGCGATCTATTCCAGTTCTAAAAGAGTGAGCACATATTCGACCTGTAAAATGAGTTAAGTGCTTCAAATCGGAAGAATTACCTGAGCATCTCCCTTTCAATTCACAAAACTTGGAGTTGCTTAGAATGAATTGATATTTTTGTGTGTTTGAATATTGATTGTTTTATCTAATGACCCTATATTTATCTTCTGTTTTTTCCAAAATTTAATCAAAATCACTTAGTAACAGAATTAAGTTGTCGTATTATTAAAACAGATGCGTGATTGTCCTTGGTGAGAATCAAATAAAATCTAAAAGCAAATAGTTCAAAGGGAGTAACTACTTACAGTCGATGCGAATCTAATATTGTTAGTTTGCAAGGCTAAAAACAGTTAAATTTATCAGAAAAATAGTGAAAACAATAATATGTGTAAATCAAATTCTAACAAGGAAAAATTGAAAGCAAGAGATAAACTTTACAAATTAAAGAATTTTTTCAACAATTACTGAACATATATTCCATGGATTGTTTAATAAGCACATTAATTCTCAAAAAGATATTTTTTGACAAAGGAAAAGAAATTCAAATTCTTCAAATGATCTTTCTTCAGTTGTTGAAGATCACACTGCAAGGAATCCTTTCATTTCTTAAGGAAATTAAACATATACGAGTTCTCATAGAGATATTTAATTTCCAAGATGCTCAGAATGCGCTTTGTGTGATTAATACCCTTTTCAACTTTGCTGAAGAACAGCAATAACGCATATTTATACGTGAGAAGCAGCACAACGAATTAATACACCATCAGACATGTTTATATCACAGACATTTCGTCGAAGAACTCTTTGTTAGTCTAATAGATAAACGAAGTCAATGTATTTATCATGAGTAGGAACATTTCATAAGTCGAGTTTATTTCAAATAAATCGATTTTCGTAAAATAATTTTCAATAGCTGCTAGCCTCTATGTGATATCCACTATCTGCTCCAGTGAATACAGCATCGAAAAGAAATCAATGTATGTTTGAATACTCGTTAAGATCCCCCTTGATAGTTGCTAATTGAGTAACTCATAGCAACTATCCGAAGAGAAACTCATAGTAGTATCTTCATTGTATGTTGAGAAATAAGTTTAAAATGCAACACACGCATCGTTTTTCATAGCACTGAATAAGAATGCATCAAATATCTCTTGCTTAAAGCGAGAACGCTCTTCTTATGCGTTAATCGTGGATATTAGCGAAGACATAACTTTTGAATTTGTGGTGACTACACTAGTGAATCGAGTTTAGAATGTATCGTCAATGATTAGTGATACGGTAGGATCTATTTATTAGAGGAGATACAGTGTAAATGAAGCCATATTACTCGTCAGTTATGCCTTCATGACTTGAAGGTTGCCTAGGAAAGAGAAAGGGAAAAACAGTAAGAATAATATTTTCAAAGAAATAATTTTTTTATAAAAATAAGTAAATTTTTACCTTGTAGACTTTGATTGGAGTCTGATTAATTCACTAAGTTCGTCGTTATGATTAAATTCACCACTGGATATATGAGAAGTATCCCTAGAACTATGAGACTAAAGACATACAGCAGAATATTATACCTTGGAAGAGAAGAACAAGGGGAAATGAGTTTCTTTTTCTTAGGCAAAGATATTACAATATCTTATTTCTGCTTAACTAATGATTTGTTCTCACCAACTGACAGAATCAATCTAGATTTATCAGAGAAAATAATCTAAAGTGATACATTCAGAGCTTCATTTATCTCAGTAATCTTAAGAGGATCGAGCGTAGTAAATAATCGAAGAATACTCTCCTTTTTTTATTGAGAATATGAAAATCCAAAGAAAACCGTCAAGACGAAGAAACTGCATATTACGGATATAATAATTAACAGCTATTCAACTTCAGTGTTGATAGTATGGAATACATCTGAAACGGATTGCTCTTGGAGTGACTAAGCTGATGCGAAATTGTTAGAGAAATTAACAAAATTGTTAAACAGAAATAATTCTGCTAGTTTCTCATCTCTTTCTCCTCCTTCGGAATATTCAAATAACTTCTACGCGTACATCATCACAGCATACAGCATTGATAACCTAGCAGGAGTGGAATTACCATTGGAATCATAAACTAGCACATCTATTTAATTCTCGTAAACGTAGTTAACGAGCACAAGATCAGTTCGAGTTTCTTCGAGAATCATTTAAATATTCTGAAGATACGAGCTGCTCATTCCTTTAAGCGATGCAGCTTCAATTGCTTGCTAAGCTAGTTTATCAGATCTCCCTGAGAACATACTTGTATCAAGCAGGAACATAAGGGAGTGATCTTTTAAAGCAATGCTGATTGCGACACGCATCTACATGCCCCAAGGGATGTATTTGAAATCTTTCATTTAGAGATCGAAATCGTCATTCAAGGCTAAGTACTTTTGGAGAATTATCACGCCCATTCCAACTTCAAATACAGGCACAAATCAAGCAAAAAGTTATCATAAAAAATAAGGAAAATTAAAGAAATAATTTTTCTTTACTTAGTGACACCACAGCGACTATTTTAACAAGAAAGAATGACAATGCAAACAACTTCCTTTCGATTGCATCCAAGATGATTTTCTTAAGTGCCTTTCCTTACGAGCCCTTCGATGAGCTCGACAAGGATAGCACTTAAAGACTTTCCATTTCATGCGAGAGATTCATATTTTTCGAATCAGACGAAGAATCATTCCCCGAGAGAATAGATATATCCTCATCATCTTCTAGATTCATTTTATTCGATGGGAAAGGATCATCTTGATTCTAACTGAGATGTCTGCTATTATTATCATGACTAACTCCAGTTGGGGCCTTCGGGAAGAACTTCTTTTTCTTATGGTGTGTATACGAATACTTTGAATCTTTAAATGAGCTATCACTTTCTCTTTTTGAATCATTCGGCGATCTATTCGAAGAAGTTGTCATGTTGTGATGCGTAGGTGATGTCTTAGGATGGAGATCTGAAGTCTTATGTGATAATATCGGATCGTGCATCTAAGGGGAATTTATGATAATCGAATGAGTTGAGCTTACATTATTGTGGACTCCAGATCCACCAGCAGAAGGGCTTGGTTTAGCATTGGCAAGCTTTGGATTTTCAAAGGAAAACCTTTAGATATGAGGGTGAATAGGAGTGCTCTGAGAGATAGAATGAGGATGCAATGCTGGATGTTCGAACGTAGAATTTATGTATTTTTAATCGAGAATATCTCCATCATCGTCATCGTCAGCATTAGGGAGGGCGTTATTATTTGCATGCTGTATGGAGCTGATCTCTTTGGCTAGGATTGAAGTTGGGTTCGGGGGTCGTACATCTGATATGATAATTTCATTATCACTGAATTCCACTGGACCTTCTTCATCTTCATTGACATTTTCTTGTATGTTATGTCCAGAATTAGACGTCAATGAGTTTAATCGTGATCTTGGCGTAACCGGAGACACAATGGATAATGAAGATGATCTTCCTTTTTCAGTTCTTTGTTATTTATTTCTCATGAATATATTCTAAGGAAGTGGGATGTTCAAATGTGGATTGGAGTTGCCTTTAAGTGCCACTGCGGACATGTTATTATTACTAGCAAAGCTCTAACTTTAGCTGTGATCGATTATTCTCGTTTCTGTTTCTATTCGACTACTCGCTCCATCTCCTAATCCTCCTCCACCTCTTGATCCATCGCCTATTAAGGCTCCTCTCGATCCTTCATCTTTCGTGACTACCTTAGATCCATCTAGAATCCCTTTGAAAGTATTATCAATTACTCCCTTGCTGCCGATATTCTTAAATGTCATTTGATCTAGCTAAGAAGCAAATGAAGACGATGCAGCTGTCTTCCGTGTTTTCGTTAAATGTTTTATATTCTTTGACTGCGACATCAAAAATGAAAAATTATGACTACTCCCACTGCTGCCTCGGAGACTAGCTGTAGGTATTCTCTTCTTTTCACTTAGCACAGAAGCGTTTATACTGGATTCTACTTCCTCAATAGACAGGTTAATATCACCGACTTCTTAGAGCATTGTTTGGACTTATTATCTGAGTTACTTAATAGGGTTATCTTTCGTATTCATTTCACTGAAAGAATGCACACGAATATGACAATACTCCAATCTCTCTTCTCTGAGAAAGCTCACAGTTAATGAGAACATAAATAACAGATTTCTATTCGCACTGAACTCCCCCTTTTTTAATGCGACAATCAAGGATCTGCGATACTAATCTAATGTAGTAACTTCATTGATAACTGGACGTATCAGCAGTCGCTATCGATCTAAAGGGAAGAACCCTATCATATCAATATATTTATTCTGCTGTGTTGCAGCTAATTTATCTTTTCCTTCGAGATTCTTCAAGAACAATGGCAGTAACGGGAATATTCGACTTGCTTTGATTTAAAGAAACTCATCTGCAAGATCGAAGTTGCACATAGGTTCGAAGAGCCTATTGAAGATGTTCTCAGTGAATCCATCGATTCTTAACGCGAACCCTTTACTCTGAGTGTCTAAGACAATGTAATTCTCATTTGCACTCCGATTAACGGTTATGAGACTATTGATCCCAACATCTTCGTAGCCTAGATAACCCACACCCAGTTTCATTTCCATTGGAACTAAAAAACCTTTAAAAACAAAGAAAAGGTCAAAAATAAGGCAATTCGGATATTGAATTAAGCTATTTTGTTCCCCCAAGATTAAAAGAGAAAAAATCTTCAAATTACCTGATTTCTTCCTCGCTATGAGAGGTTTCATTCGATTAATAAGATTTTCCTGCAGTTTTCCTCTCTTCAGAAACCTCCAAATGAGTTCATCATGATGTTTCCCAAGGTTCTCAGTCATGAACAGCGAACAATTCCTTCCTATTACTTCATCTTTCATCAGACCAAACGCAGGTTCAATATTCTTAGATATTTTCTAAATAACTCCAAATTTATCCTTTTAAATCGATGCAAAAATAGCCACAGATTTCTTAGAAAATAACAGTTCTTTCATTGGGTTGATAATTTAAGTATGCTTTAGCGATACGCCCAGTCTCTCCCTCTCGAACCATAACCTGAAACAATCAAACTTTATCAAATTACATTATCTTTTTGCTTTTTCTTTTACTTTGAATCACTAAAACTCAACGATACTAAATGCGCTTAGACTAACAGCTAAAGGAAGTAATTATGTCTATTCTTTTCATAAAGCCCTACAAACTATTTCTCAATATCTTCTCTCTTCTAAAGTAACTCACTTCCAATTTATTCAACTTCCAACAAATCAATGTAATCTTGCGATATCTCTGAAAGGAACTTATTTTTCCTACGAATAGCAGCTGCTAGTTTGTTATGAAGAGCATTAAGTTCATCATCGAAATCAATCACCATCATGATACCTTTGTTGCCCTTATTTTTGATCATTCCATTTTGAATCTCCGATAACACAGCAGCTTGCTCTAAAGTTATCTAGTTTCCAACCAAACTTAGCAGCTAAACACACTTGCTAAAAGCTAAGCACTCGTTGCCCATTCCTTCGATTAAGTAAAATAGATATCCTATGAACACATCGTCTATTTCTTTCGATTTCTTTTCATCCATGTATTTCTAGAATAGATTCATTAAATAATCATTTCGGAACCGCGCTCTCAACTCAGAGTCCACGAAGTATTCTGTGTAGATATCACCACCACTCAGCTAATAAATCAAAGAGAAAGATTGAGATAATGCAAAGCTCAACGAACAATATCATTATAAGTTATTTAGAATTATTTCTGCTTATTTTACTTCGATGGCTTGCTAGCAGAAGCAATAAGGTCTTTTCTCGCAGCTTTGTATATGTTGCAGAAGTATATCTTCTTAGAAGCACTGATGACTAACTAATATATTCTCTTCAAGACCAATTGTCTTTTTATCCATTTGAGATACTCTCCTCACATGCGCATCTATCATGAATGGTTTGATTGACTCCCCAAATGCAAATGCTGAGATCGGCTTTCCCACAAAATATTAGTCAATTTCGAGTCTTCTTTGTCTGTGAATAGTTAATCCTAACTTGAGTACTGGAAATGCTATGACAATCAATGCTATTGAGAGTCCTTACCATTTGAAGTTTAACCCACAAAGTAGCACTGTATTCCAGAATAATCCACCTGCATGACCTACAAAGATCACCGATTCAATGACACCATCGAAGAACGGCTAATATTCCCAGATTTCTATCAATATCAAACCAGATGAAATCATTGGGAAAATAAACACAACCGATTCATTATCAGTTTGTTTCATGATTATTCCAAAAAACATCAGCGCTACGAATGATAACTCGGAGAATGTCTGTCTCTTTGCGAGATGATCTAAGACTTTGAATTCATACTTCGTTCCTATTCGACTGAATAATAGACCTAACAAATAATCACCAAAAAAAGGATATTATGTTGGTTTTTAAAATGACGCAACAAGAAGAAGCAAACACTCCAAGAAGGGTTGTTGCTTCTTTTTTGAAGGTTATTTATTTTGATTTATGTTTAAGAATGATCTGTGTAACTATTACCAATTGCGAGTGTGAGAAATCCGTTTGCGTAACCCAGATTAATGTTCCCCATAAACGAGAAATAAAGAAGAGGGATATATGCAACATAATTGTAGTTCTAAACAATTACACTTAATGGCACACACTTTCTACTTTTGAAAGGATTATAGCAGTATAGAATGTAGAGACTAAGGATAGACAGAATTATCACGCCATTAAATGTAATGCAGATTATTGCTACAGATAATTGTTCGGCATTGTATTTGTCAAAAATGCTGACTTTTTCGAGGAGTGATAAGTTCGAGTCAGGAGCGACGGTACTTTCGAGTAGATCAGAATCGATGAAGACAAATGCAAAACAATAGAAATGGATTGATAATGCGAGAAGAGACAATAATTTAGATTATGAATAGCCTTTAAGTGTTCTCCTAGAATTGTCAATGTAAAACTGCTTTAGAGAAGTTAGACTCAGAAATGGAGCCATCTTTGGTGATGATGATGAAGAACTGAGAATATTTCAATCAGGATAACTCCTTAGTTTGATTGTATTCTAAAATGTTTTGACGCAGCTATTCCCTTGGTCACTTGTGGGTTATGTCTAATAGACTATATTTCCCTTTCTGCGAGCTGACTTGATTGGCTGTGGAGGGTTTGGATGAAGTATTAGAGTGAGATATTTAATAACCCGAAGGTAAGCTTAGTTATCTTTGTGAGGAAATTGAAATTTTTTTAACAATTACAAAAGATCCTGAGTTAGTTGGGAGTTAGGCTGCTAGAACTCGCAATTATTTTAGTTATTTTGTTTTTTGAAGTTTTTAACCAACTAATGTTAACCTCAGTAACAAAACACGCAGGTAAACCTTAAACTTTAGATTTACCTTCTCAAAATTATAGTTTCAAGCACATAGTTTTATTTCTAATAGGAAAATACCAAAATATAATTTTTTGTAAGGCTTAGACATAAACATTTTCTCAATTATCGTCTGAACATAATTACAATCACTGACTGTCCCTAATGTATTAAGAGATACGAAAAATAATATAAATTTAACACTACATCATTTCTAGTAACACTAATCAGGAGAATGAATCATTACAGATGGCAGATTAATTTTTTAAATTCTGATAAATAATATCCACAATTATCTTTTTTTAATTAAGCAAAACGATTTCATTGCATTCCTGTTACAATCATCCTGCAACTGTCTATCTTTTATTTATTTATTCACCCGAAAGTATCCAAAGTATGACTTCATTGATATTTAACTTGTTTCTCCAATTTTCAGTGCTCGTTTTCAACCAAAAGAATCAATTTTGGGGGGGGGGGGGGGGGTAAAGGGGTTTAACAAAAATTATTTGGTTTTTTTATCGCATTAAAA
>Ga0302271_10001381_pt1 | contig 23380 bp, 18 predicted proteins | sample III_Bog_N1_1_FD_198767 | JGI IMG/M metagenome (GOLD analysis project Ga0302271, IMG submission 198767) | Peat permafrost microbial communities from Stordalen Mire near Abisko, Sweden - III_Bog_N1_1 | ecosystem: Environmental > Terrestrial > Soil > Wetlands > Peat | place: Sweden: Abisko... | reverse complement strand
TTATTCTTATAGGTGTTGCACCTCTGAAAAGCTTAAAAATTGCACAATATCTTAATAGCAATGTTCCAGGTGTGGTGGTACCTGAAAAAGTGATGATAAGGATGGAAAAAGCCGGAGATTCTGCACCTGAAGAAGGAGTTCAGATAGCTCTTGAGGTCATTGATTCAGTTAAAAGAAAACAGGGAATTAATGGTATTCATATTATGACATTAAGCTGGGAATCAATTGTTCAGCGAATAGTAACCGAATCAGGATTAGCAGTATCTAACTATGTCAGGTAAAACATTTGAAATAGACTTTAATGATCTCAAAATAACCTCATCCCAGATTGAGGCCGTTTTGGGTTATAAAGAGGAAGAGGACCGTGAACTGGTTAGGGGGCTAATCGAGGAAATATTGATTGAGTGCCGGACGATTACCAGTATTAAAGCCCAGTATGAGATATTTAAAGAAGTTAAATTCAATCCTGAATTAAAATCCGTCATCATCGACAGCAAAAATTTTCAGGTTAAAAAAATTGTATACGCCCAATTAAAGAAATCTGATACTGTGGCGCTTTTCATTTGCACTGCGGGAGCTGAGATCGGAATTCGCAGCCAGATTGCTATGAAAGAGAGAGACTTTTTAAGAGGATATCTTTATGACGTTGCAGGCAGCGAAATTGTTGAGGTGGCCGCAGATATTTTACAGGATGAGCTTAAACATACCCTGCTTGAATCAGGGAGAAAGATTACAAATCGATACAGTCCGGGCTATTGCGGTTGGGATGTGGCAGAACAACATAAACTTTTTGGGTTTTTTCCCGATAATTTTTGTGGCATCAGCTTAACGCCTTCGGCATTGATGTACCCTGTGAAATCAGTCAGCGGAATTATTGGTGCCGGGAAAGATGTCAAACTTAATCCATATACGTGCAAAATGTGCGATATGAAAGACTGTGTATTCAGCAGAGGGAGAGAGTCGAGATCATTTGCTAATCATCCGTCCTGAACGGAGATGCAGGTAATCCCTCCTTGTTATACAGATTTGCCCCTTCCGGATTATCAGCCCAGGCATACCTTACCGCTATAGGATGGAGAATTTTTGAATTCCAGACTACAACTTTATTATTCTTAATTTTTGCCTCGGCCCAAGCGAATTTTTTATCAGCACCAGCAATTGAGAAGTATCTCAGTTCCCCATCATCCTTTGCAGTCAATCCGCCTCCTGCATTTGTAAAGCTTAAAATAATTTTGTTCCCTCTGACCTTCATGGCTTTATAGAGAGGACCAGATGAGACCACACTTTTATCATCGTATGCGACACTTTCAGCGGCCATACATAACCTATGTCCCACCTCTTTTTTATTCAGCGGATGTATATCGTTCCATTCCCCAATATCTATTGCTACTGCCATAGCAGTATTTGGCAACGACAGGCTTTTCAACTGAGCTTCACGCAATTCAGCCCAGCTACTTTCAGAAGGATCTTGTTTTTTCTCCATGAAATTCGGAAGTTGTACATAAAGGAACGGAAAATCACCCTGATTCCATTTTGTCCGCCAGTCCTTTATCAATGCGGGGAAAAGTGTCTGGTATTCTAACGCCCTTGATGTGTTGGACTCGCCCTGGTACCAGATAGCACCTTTTATTCTATAGCTGGTAAGAGGTGAAATCATCGCATTATATAAGCCTTCCGGTTTCCATCGGATAAAAGTCTGACCTGCAAGAGGATCCATTACAGCTCCAATCCTATACTGCCATTCGCCTTTTAAGTCTATCTTATTATCATTAGCTCTTAATTCATACGGTTTATCCGGAACAAATCCACCTCTGCCTATATTGCTGATTACCCTTACAATAATCGTGTTCTTTCCTTTTTTGAGGATTCCGGAAGGCACAATGTACCTTCTTGGAGGATACTGATAACCTGTTGTTCCGATAAATGCTCCATTGATAAAGACTGAATCGGCATCCACAATTCGCCCCATATCTAAGCTCGCTTTTACCCCCGTCATTGATGCCGGCACGTCAACCTCCCTTTTAAACCATATTACCCCATTAACTGGACCAGCAGGTCCATCTGCCCAATAGCCGGGGATCTTCATTTTTGCCCAGTCATCAGTGTTTATTCCGGGATTTGACCATTTCCCATTAAGGTCTTTCAATCCATCATCTTTGCAGTTTAAATCAGAATACCATTTCCTCATTCGGGCATTGTCCTGACCTTCAATCTGTTTTATAAGGTTATTATCTTTAAACTTTTGAGCTTCAGCATAATATTCGGGGAATGTAATCAGAGATTCCTGGCTTATCCATGCCTCAGCGGGAGAACCACCCAGGCTGGCATTGATCAATCCGACCGGCACTTTGAATTTGTCAAATAGCTCCCGTGCAAAAAAGTAGGCAACAGCAGAGAAGTCAAGTATGGTAACCGGATTTGCTTCAATCCATTTGCCTCCTGGCAGGTCTTTTTCGGGTTCATTAAAATTGTATCTCTGTGGCACAGTAAAATACCTTATAAATGTGTTCTCAGAACTTGCAATTTCAGCTTGATACAGCGGGCTTACTCTTTTTACAGAGAGTTCCATATTGGACTGACCGGAGCAGATCCAGACATCTCCAATAAGTATATTATTAATTGTTATAGTGTCAGTTGAATAGATCTGCATTGAATATGGACCGCCTGCTTTCAGGTGTGTGAGTCTGACAGACCAGTTGCCTTTCATATCGGCTTTCACTTTATACACGTTATCTGTAAATCTGATTGTAAAAACATCATTTGGCCCTGACCAACCCCAGATCTTAGTATTATCTCCCCGCTGCAAGATCATTCCGTCGCTTACAAGACGAGGCAATCTGACCTGTCCAAGTGAAAGTGCAGAGGTAATGATTGTCAGAATCAGGATCAGAATTAAGGTAGAGGCAGGCTTCAGACCTGTTTTTAAATTCATAGTTGAATGCTTGATCCCTGAATTTATGTAGTGCATTATCATTCTTTTCATATCTGATTTTTTCCCGATTTCGACTTTAATATTAAGGTTATTCTCTACGGCTCTCAGGAGGCCCAAGATAAGACTCTTTCACACCTCCGGTATCAACGACTATTTTTTCAATCACGACACCAGGGTTAATCATCCAGACTTTCAAAGTATGGTTTCCTTCTTTTTCAATGTTGTGTTTAGAAACTACAATTCGGGCGTTATATACCACAGACTTTTCCCAGTCAAGATTTCCGTTGTGGGCAAAATAATCTCCCGGTACCACAGTCAGTATCTGAGGATCAGAATTATCGAAGGATACTCCGACATTAAGACTTTTGCCGGGGAAACAGTTCAGTGATGGCGATAAGGTAAGGCGGACTTCAATCTTGCCGCTAGTAAATAGATGCATCTGATATTCAAGACAGGGTGAGTTCTTACCAGGTATAAGTGAATCTATTGTGTTTCCATTTGTTGCCCTCATACCTGAAAGAGTTTTGCCATAATCTTCAAGGAACTGCCATCTGCTGCCGTTTGCGTTAATATTCTTTGAAAAATGCTGTGCTTCAATAGAAACACATCCTCCGGACTCAATAAACCCTGTCAGACCAGAGACAGAGGAGTTAAATGCAACTGCAAGCACTTTTATTTTACATCCTGCACCTTCAATTGTTACACTTGCAGTATCTTTCTTAAGGGATACCTTTTCCCAGTCTACTGAGATATTAACTCTTCGTTCTTTATATATGGTTCCCACTGTGGAATCGGCGATAATCCACTTACAATCTGAACTGAGTTTATATTTAAAAGGTATTGAACCACGATTAAAAATATCAATATAGTGTGATTGCGGATTAACCCTGTCGAATTCGGGGAGTACAGCAACCGTTGAATCTGCAGGCCATGCTTCCTCCGATCCTTCTGTTGCAACTCCCATAAGTGAAGTATCACCAATACTGATAGTTTTAAGTTTTATAGCTCTGAGCGAGTTAGAAGGAGGATCCGCCCAGTTTATATACCCCAGATGTGTCTGGTCCATAAAATGATTCCATTTTCCACCGGCAAAGGTCCGGTTATAATAACCCATAAGAATGGTATCTTCCGCAAACAACCTGTGCACATCAGCTGCCATATCATTAGTCATAGCTCTTTTCTGCTTTGCATATAGAGCATTCCTTCCGGCTGTATAATAAAGATCGTTCACTAAAGAACATGCTTTTACAGGAAAAAGAACAAGCTGGTAATATGCATCACGTAATTGTTCCGGAATTAATGGATATATTTCTTCAGCTTCGGAGAGAAGAATTTTATATTCCTTGACAACATTCTCCGCTTCATGATAGTTTACGAGGCTGTATGTATCAGGTGAAAGCAGCTCAGGTTTCCTTCTTCCATTAAACATTGTATATTTTCTTATAATGCCTGCAATTTCTTTTGCATGTTCTTTCCCAAACTGTTCTGAGACCCATTCTTCAGTATATTCAGAAATAGTTTCCGCATTAATTTTGTCTGTGCCCCATGCCATTGTCATAAAGAATTCGAGAGGGAGCTCGTATCCCCTGAAATGCCCCATGTTAACAATCCAAACCCTGTCTGCCCCGTATTGCTTTGCCAGTGACATCTGATCCCATACTTTTGCAACCGGATTTGTATTTATCCACTGGTAGCTTCTGGGACCTCCATGATAATCGAAGTGATAATATATCCCGGCTCCTCCGATGCGGTTTCGTTCTTCAGGTGTTGGCAACCTGCGTATGTTTCCCCAGTTATCTTCAGCCCACAGCAATGTCACATCATCAGGAACACGCATACCTCTGTTATAATAATCCTGAACCTCTTTGTAGAGGCACCATAATTGAGGAACCTTGGTTACGTCAGGGTTTACCTCTTCAGCAATGATTTTACGTTGCTGGCTTACTATCTTTTCAAGAAGATGCATGTTTGCCTCAGGCCCGCGGGGATCCATTTCGGTATCATCAGCTCCCCTCAGTCCCATGGTAATTAAACTTTCAAAGTTACGATTGCGTCTTATCCCTTCCCTCCAGAAAGAATTAATCGTATCGGGATACTTTGCGTAATTCCAGGACCCCAGTGTCTTCTTATAGCGACGGTCCCATTCCTTTTGAGCTCTGAGCATAGGTTCCTGATGAGAATTGCCCATCACAATTCCGAATTCATCGGCCAGAGCCGGATTAAGACTATCATCTTCATTGAAAGCATTATTCCACATCGCGGGCCATAGATAATTTCCACGAAGTCGAAGTATCAGTTCAAAAATTCTGGAATAAAATTCATGTCCGTAATTTGCTACTCCTTCAGGTATTGGAGGATTTCTGCCAGGAGTAACCATCCCGAATTTCCAAGCCACCCAGTTTGTCAATGCGGGCGCTTCATCGTTAAGAAAAATGCCCCGGTATTTAACCGAAGGCTCACCCTGTACAATTCTGCACGGTTTCACATAAAGAGCATCACGATGTAAAGGGGTTACATCGGCCCACCAGTACCATGGTGATACTCCAATTTGCTTTGAGATCTCATATATTCCATAAATTGTTCCCCTTTTGTCGCTGCCTGCAATAACCAGTGCTTTTTTAATTCCGGGGAATGGATTCTTTACTACCTGTATAAGAAAAGTCTCCCATCGTCCTGAGATGTCATCAACCTTAATTTTTCCTTTTTTAATCAGACTTTCTATGATTGTGCTTTTACCTATAGTACCGGCAATAACGACATCATTATTGCTAAAAGACATATTATGATGTACTTCCGGTGATATATTTGTTACCCGTTTTATATCATTTTGCAGGTCTGTAAATGCTCTTATAACACCAGGGTAATCTTCTGAACTGACATACATGGGTGAAGAGGACTTTCCTGATGATAAGCAAACGCCTGATTTTACAAATTGTGATGATACTATCGATAATGTATCTTCAACATGTTTTGCAATCGCATCAGTAATACTGAATATCAAGATAAAGATGCATAAGATGGTATATTGAAAAACTGCTATTCTGTTGATCATTGCCAGTTTATTTATAATTACTTCCCGCAATTTCGAAAATAAATGTCAATTGAGCGCCGATATTTTCAAAAGTGATTACTGTTTGATTAAAGATTGACGAGTTATAAAATTACATAATATGATTTATTATTGCAACCGATTGCAAAATAAATGCAAAAATATTTCAATCTTTAGCGTTTTATTACTTATTTTGTATTAGAAAAAGTACTATGAAAGTTACCAGAGAGGTTACCATATACGATATTGCGAAGGCCTTAAATGTGGCACCTTCAACTGTTAGCCGGGCTCTGAAGGATCATCCCAATATAAAAAAGGAAACCAAAAAGAAGATCTTTGTTGTTGCACGGGAGATGGGTTATCAGAGAAATAAGTTTGCCAGTGATCTGAGACAAAAACGAACAAATACGCTGGGTGTAATTGTTCCTCGGTTAAACAGCTATTTTATGTCATCTGTGATATCAGGTATTGAGAAGGTAACTAATAAGTCGGGATATAATTTAATTATAAGCCAGTCGCAGGAAACGGTAATAAAGGAGATAGACAGTGTAAATACACTCTTTAACAGCAGGGTTGATGGATTGATGGTCTCACTTGCCTATGACACAACGAATCTTGATCACTTCAATGTCCTTTTTAAAAAAGGGATCCCGGTTGTATTCTTCGACAGAGTTTCTTCATGTGATGAATGTATTAGTGTTATTCTTGACAATCATAAAGCAGGGTATGATATGACTTCGCACCTGATAAAGCAGGGATGCAAACGTATTGTACACCTTGGAGGCAGCCTTATCCGAAATGTTTATTACGATAGATATAGCGGCTACAAACAAGCTCTGCAGGATAATAACATTCCCTTTGACGATAGCCTGGTGATAATAAGTCAGTTAAATGATCAGGTAGGCACAGAGGTACTTCCTAAAATTCTTAGCCTGGACCCATTGCCTGATGGAATATTTGCTGCTAATGACACATCTGCAGTTTCAATAATGTGCGAGCTAAAGCAGGCAGGAATCAACGTTCCCGGGGATATAGCAGTTGCCGGCTTTAATAATGACCCTATCAGCAGGATAGTTGAACCGAACCTAACTACAGTCAATTACCCTGGTAAGGAAATGGGAGAAATTGCAGCCCAGACTCTGATAAACTTGCTTAATAATCTCCAACCTGCCAGTTTAAGTAGTATTGTCTTGTCTCATTCAATAATTGTTCGTCAATCATCTGAAAAAATAAAATTCAATGATTAATTGCTTATTAATATGGTCAATACTGATGAACAAAAAATAGCGGTTGTAACAGGAGGAGCATCAGGGCTGGGTTATGCGATTGCGAGTAAATTCGCATCGAACAATATTAAAGCCATAATAGTTGGCCGTAATGAAGCCAGGCTGAAGAAAGCTTGTGAATCAATAGGAGAGAATGCTGAATACATACGGTGTGATGTCACTGACTTTCCTTCATTACCAGGCCTTGTGGATTCAATAATAAATAAATACGGGAAAATAGATATTCTTGTCAATAATGCAGGAATAAATCTTAAAAAGCCTCTTCTGGATGTGACTGATGATGATTTTCAATTGGTTATTCTTACCAATACAAATGCAGTATTTTCTCTAACACGGGAGGTATTCAGAGTTATGAAAAAGAGGAAATCGGGTTCGGTCTTAAATATCAGTTCAATGGCTGCACAGTATGGTATCCCCCTGGTAATAGCGTATTCTGCTGCAAAATCAGCTATTGAAGGAATGACGAGAGCCATGGCGGTTGAAGTCGCTCCGGACGGAATACGAGTTAATTGTATAGCTCCTGGTTTTATCAGAACTAAAATGTCGGGAAAGGCCCTTGATGATGATCCTGAACGTAAAAGAAAAGTACTGTCGAGAACTCCGATGGGCAGGCTTGGTACTCCCGACGAGGTAGCTGATGCAGCTTTCTATCTTACGTCCGATTTTGCTTCATTCATAACAGGAGTAGTATTACCTGTTGATGGAGGGAATCTAATTGGATTCAGTTAAAATGAAATTATGAAAATTACCAGCGCAAAAGTGATTTTATGCTGTCCGGGAAGGAACTTTGTAACCCTTAAGATATATACTGACCAGGGTGTGTATGGTCTTGGTGACGCAACGCTTAACGGAATGGAAAAAACTGTTGTTACCTACCTTGAGGATTATTGTATACCTGCATTGATAGGCAAAGATCCAGGCAATACAGAAGATATTTGGCACTATTTCTACAGAGGAGTATACTGGAAGAGAGGTTCCGTGTCCATGACGGCTCTTTCCGCGATAGACATGGCACTTTGGGATATTAAAGGCAAAATCCTGAACACTCCCCTTTATAACCTTCTCGGTGGAAGGAGCAGGGAGAAAATTCTTGTATATGCACATGCCAATGGGAAAGATCTTAATGACACAATTGACAGGATAGGCAAAGAAGTTGAAAAGGGATTTAAAGCTGTCAGGGTGCAATCCGGCGTTCCTGGAATCGATCATACTTACGGAGTTTCGAAAGACAATATGTCATATGAGCCGGCGCAGAAAGGGCTTCCGCAGACTGATTTCTGGGATACATCGAAGTATCTGAACTTTGTTCCACAGGTATTTGCTAAAGTAAGGGAAGTCTACGGAGAGGAACTTCATTTGCTTCATGATATTCATCACCGGTGTACACCGATCGAGGCAGCACGTCTGGCATCTGAACTCGATCCGTTTCATCTTTTCTGGATCGAAGACCCTGTATCAGGGGAACTCCAGGAGGGTTTGCGTTTGATCAGAAAGCATTCGACAACTCCAATTGCTATCGGTGAAGTATTCAACACGGTTTATGATTATACAACTCTAATTACTGAGCAACTTATTGATTATATAAGAATGCCGCTTGTGCATGGAGGAGGAATCACTCATCTTAAGAAAGTAGCTGATTTTGCATCTGTATATCACATAAGCACTGGCTTTCACGGTGCTACTGATCTGTCACCTGTAAATATGGCAGCAGCCATTCATTTTAATATGGCAATAAATAATTTTGGCATTCAGGAATACATGCCACACCAGGAGATAGTAAATAATGTTTTTAAAACAAATTATAATTTTGATGACGGTTTTCTTAGTATAGATGACACTCCGGGTATTGGAGTTGATATTGATGAAGAAAAGGCGTCGAAATATCCATATTCGATGGCATGTCTTCCCATAAACAGAAAGAGCGACGGGACCATGTTTTATTGGTAGTATATTTTTAACAATTAATTTAAAACACAAAAGAGTCAAACTATATGAACGGTGCCCAGTGGGAGACCCTGATGAAAGTCATACAGGGAGAAAATTTAAGAGAAAAGCCTGTCGGATTTGTTATTGACAGTCCATGGCTGCCTGGATGGAACAAAGCCTCTGTCCTTGATTATTTTGCTGATGCAGGTATATGGTTTGAAACAAATGTGAAAGCTATTAATGAGTTTCCTGAGGTTATGTTTCTACCGGGTTTCTGGTCAGAGTTTGGTATGTGTACAGAGCCCTCGGCTTTCGGTAGCAAGCTGGTATGGTCTGAGGTAAACCATCCGCACCCTGCAAAGATACTTAATGATTATTCTGCATTTGCAAACCTGAGTAAACCAAATGTTGCCACTGATGGCCTTCTGCCGCTTACCCTGAAGCGCCTTGTCATCTATGAAGACCGCATCAGGGCTTTAGGACATCAGGTTAAGTTTGCTGTAAGCAGGGGACCTATGAATATTGCTTCATTTCTTTATGGCACAACGGAACTGATGATCGCATTGGCAATGGCACCCGACGAGGTCAGCAAAGGGCTTTGTACTATTACTGACTTTATGACGGACTGGATTGGTCTTCAAATGGAGACGCTTAAAGATATTGATGGGATCTTAATCCTTGATGATATAATTGGATTCCTTGGTGATTCCGATTTCAAAAATTTTGTACTACCTTGCATGAAAAAGATATTCGGCAGTTTTGATGTTAAGGTAAAGTTCCTGCATAATGATGCATCCGGACTTGTTTGCGCTCCTTATCTGAACGAAATGGGAGTCAACCTGTTTAATTATAGTTTTAATCACTCCATTGCTGAAATGAAAAGACTGACTGAGAACAAGGTCACTCTCCTGGGGAATCTTCCTCCAAGGGATGTTCTTGCTGAGGGAACGGAATACGATGTGAGAAAGGGTGTAAAGAAGATGATGGACTCAGTTAAAGATCATTCAAGGATTATTTGGTCATGCGGTGGAGGTATGCCCCCGGATGTCAGTACAAAAAATATCAATGCGTTTATCTCTGCGATAAAAGAAAACTCTTAAATATAAAAGATCATATGTTACTACTTGGAATAGATGTTGGAAGCTCTTCTGTCAAAGCTTCAGTTATTGATGGTGAATCAGGGAAATGTCTCGCAACTGCATTTTCTCCCTCAGATGAGATGAAGATTATTGCTCTGAAACCAGGGTGGGCCGAACAGGATACGGAAATCTGGTGGCTGAACCTGAAAGCAGCAATTAATGAATGTACCCGTAAGCTAGGACAGAAAAAAAATGATATCGGAGCAATAGGAATCTCCTACCAGATGCATGGTCTGGTAACTATTGATAAGAATAATAAGGTTCTTCGTCCCTCAATTATTTGGTGCGACAGCAGAGCGGTAGCGTTTGGCGAAAAAGCGCTAAACACCCTGGGTAAAGAATTTTGCCTTTCTCATCTTCTAAACTCACCCGGAAATTTTACTGCTTCAAAGCTTGCATGGGTAAAAGAAAATGAACCCTCCCTGTTTTCATCTATTAACAAAATCATGCTTCCCGGTGACTATATTGCATTAAAGCTTAGCGGAGAGATTAGCACCTCGTTCAGTGGACTATCTGAAGGGATATTTTGGGATTTTTCAAGAAATTCTGTTTCTGAAGAACTATTAAAATATTTTGGGTTTGATTCAGATATTCTTCCGGATGCATCTTCTTCGTTTTCGATCAGTGGACACCTGTTAAATTCAGTTGCTGATGAGCTTGATTTACCACACGGGATCCCAATTTCTTACAGGGCAGGAGATCAACCAAATAATGCTCTTTCCCTTAACGTTTTGAATCCTGGCGAAGTAGCTGCAACTGCAGGTACTTCAGGGGTTATTTATGGGGTAACTGATAAGAAAAAGTTCGATCCCCTTTCAAGAGTTAATACATTCCTTCATGTCAATCATAGTAATTCTAAAACTTCATTGGGAGTACTGCTTTGTATAAATGGTACAGGTATACTAAATTCATGGTTGCGAAGAAATGTCAGTAATGGTTTATCATATAACGAGATGAATTCATTGGCTGAAAAAGTTTCGCCTGGTTCTGATGGCCTCTGCATTCTTCCATTCGGCAATGGAGCGGAACGGATGCTGGGAAATAAAGATACTGGCGCAATGATTTCAGGGCTTAGTTTCAACACCAATACAAGTGCGCATCTATTCAGGGCTGCACAGGAGGGAATCGCATTTTCTTTCAGATATGGCTTTGATATAATGAAGGAGACCGGAATTAATCCGAAGCTGATCAGGGCTGGTGAAGCAAATATGTTTCTGAGCAAGGTCTTCCGTGAATCTTTATCAACTATAACCAATACTACAATTCATCTTTACAATACTGATGGATCCATTGGCGCCGCAAGAGGTGCCGGAATAGGCTGTGGTTATTATAAGTCTGAGATTGAGGCATTTGAAGGTTTAGCTTCTATTGAGATTACAGAGCCTGATGCATCAAAATCCAATAATCTTGAGGAAGCATATGCAAAATGGAAAAAACATCTGTCAGCAATGTAAAAGTGTTTCGACTTTTGGTTCATAAATTAAAAAACTTTGCGAACTTAGCGTTTAGAGATTTCAAAAAACAACTTAAAAATAAATATTATGGTTTCAAAAAGTAAAAATGAGGCATATCCCGGGATAGGTAAAATTGTATACGAAGGTAAAAAATCGAAAAATCCGCTGGCATTCAGATGGTATAATCCTGAAGAAGAAATTGGCGGCAAGCAAATGAAGGATCATCTTCGTTTCGCGATTGCTTATTGGCATTCGTTTGTCGGTGACGGTTCCGATCCTTTTGGAAATGCGACAAGGATCTACCCATGGAAGGATGCCTCTAATGATGATAAGACAAAACAAAGACTCGATGCCGCATTTGAGTTTATAACCAAAATTGGAGCAGGATTCTATTGTTTTCATGATACTGATATTGTTGGCGATGGATCGGTTTTCGAAATTGAAAAGAGACTCGAGAAAATTGTCCCGGTTATGAAAAAAATGCAGGAACAAACGGGAGTTAAACTTCTCTGGGGAACTGCAAATCTTTTTTCTAACCCCAGGTATATGAATGGGGCTGCAACAAATCCTGACTTTGCTGTTGTGGCAAATGCAGGAGTTCAGTTAAAGAATGCCATTTCTGCGACCATTGAACTAGGTGGTCAAAACTATGTATTCTGGGGCGGGAGAGAAGGTTATATGAGCCTGCATAATACCAATATGAAAAAAGAGCTTGAACATATGGGCATGATGCTTTCAATGGCACGTGACTTCGGGCGTAAAAATGGCTTCAAAGGGACATTCCTTGTTGAACCAAAACCTATGGAGCCATCAAAACATCAATATGATTTTGATGTGGCTACAATAATAGGTTTCCTGCGTGAGCATGGACTTGATAAAGATTTTAAGCTGAATATTGAGGTTAACCATGCAACTCTTGCAGGACATACTTTTCAGCACGAACTCCAGGTTGCTGTAGATGCAGGTTTGCTCGGGAGCATAGATGCTAATAAAGGTGATTATCAGAACGGATGGGATACCGATGAGTTTCCGACAAATATATATGAGATTACAGAAGCCATGATGGTAATCCTGCAGGGAGGTGGCTTTAAAGATGGAGGAATTAATTTTGATGCCAAGGTTCGAAGAAATTCTACAGATAATGAGGACTTGTTCATTGCTCATGTAAGCGGGATGGATACATTCGCAAGGGCACTTATCATTGCAGATAAGATCCTGAAGGATAGTGACTATCTGAAAATGAGGAAGAAGAGATATGAATCCTTTGATAAGGGAGCCGGTAAAGACTTTGAGAAAGGCGAACTTACTCTTGGAAAACTGAGAGACATTGCAGCTGAGATTGGAGAACCTGAAACCAGAAGCGGTAAACAGGAGCTTTATGAACAACTCATCAATATGTATCTCTGTTAAGAATTCCTTATCTGTGGTCCTCTGTGTATTTTCTGTGGATCTCTGTGTAACTAAAAAAGAACTTACACAGAGTTACGCAGAGAAGCACAGAGTTACACAGATAAAATATGAAAATCCTATATTGTTGAGGTAATAACTTCGAAGACAGGTGGGGTGTCCATTGTTTTCTTAACCTTGCAAAGCTCAGCAACAGATATTATTGCTTCCTTATATTTCTCCGGAAAATCAGCAGGGAGTTTAATGTCAATACGGATATTTGTAGGAAGCCCGGTCTCTTCATCAAAGTCAGCGGTCTGAATGAGTTTTATGTTTTCAGTCGGAATATTTCTGTTGTCACAAAATGATTTTACATAAATACCTGAGCATGTGCCTATTGAGGCAAGAAATAATTCGTATGGAGAAGGCGCAGAATCCTGTCCACCACTGTGAACAGCCTGGTCCGTCTTAATTACATGACCATGTGAATAAGCAGTAACAACTTTGCCTCCTTCGAAAATTATTTCCATGATAATAAATTTGATTGATTACTTAAAGCTCTACTTTAACAAGTTATGAAAGGATTTGTTTTCCATCTATCGTCTCCTTTCCAGCATCAAATCAAGGTCTTCTTTAAGAGCAGTCAGATCTTCCTCATGTTCAACTTCCTGTGATAAGATCTGTAAAATGATATTGTATGTTACAGGATCGGCTGTTCTCGTCGTTTCAAGTAAGCCGTTATAAACTTTTATTGCACACTGTTCTCCTTTAATGTTCTGATTCAGAATCTCCTCAACATATGGATCTGATGGAATATCGTAACCACAGTTTGTCATTTTAAACCATTCTTCAGGTGACAAAATCGGTGTACCACCAAGCTGAATTATTCTGGTTGAAAGTAATTCGGCATGACCTAATTCCTCAGTAGAATGAAGTGTAAGCTCAGCTATAACAGCATCTTTCATAGGCCCTTTTACAACTTTAGCACCTACCCAGTACTGGTAGTATGCAAGCCACTCGTCAGATAAAGCTTTATTAAGTAAGTTGATTAATTCATCAACATCCATTTTAACTATTTCTCTTCCTTTTTGTCCCATGGCTATTAAAATATTTAGTTATTTGTATTCATTCGGGTCTGATCAGAAAGTGATCCTCATTCAAATTTATCAATTATTTGTTTATAAATTGCAAAACTTAATCATAAACCAGTAAACCCGGAGAAAGTCCAAATGAAAAGTTCATTGTTTGCATTGTTATTTATATCAACTACTTATTTGGTGACCGGGCAAAAGCCCGAGCCCAGATCAGAGTCATTAAATACGGTTCCTGACAGGATCTCAACCTTTTCTCCGAATTCAATTAAGTTAGAAGGCTACCTCGGGGAGAAGATTAATCTGGTCATTGAGAAACGAATTAAAAGCCAGGATGTTGATTACCTTGTTGAACCGTTCAGGCATAAGAATGAAACTCATCTGTGGCAGAGTGAATTCTGGGGAAAGTGGATACAGTCAGCGATCGCAGCGTATGATTATAATCGCGATCCTGAAATGCTTAAAATAATACAAAAATCAGTAAGAATATTGCTGGCAACACAGGCACCATCAGGTTATATAGGCAACTACAGTGACAGTGCACAGCTTCAGCAATGGGATATATGGGGAAGAAAATATACTTTATTGGGGTTGCTTGCATATTATGATCTAACTGGTGACAAAGCCGCACTGGAAGGTTCATGCAGACTGGTTGACAACCTTTTAAGCAAGGTTGGACCGGGGAAAGTGAATATCGTTAAAACCGGCAATTACAGGGGAATGCCAAGCTGCTCGATACTTGAGCCAATGGTCTTTTTATACCGGAGGACAGGAAATAAAAAATATCTCGATTTTTCGAGATATATTGTTGAACAATGGGAGACTGAGAACGGCCCTGGACTTATTAATAAAGCACTTGCAGGAGTCCCCGTATCCGAAAGATTTCCACATCCTTCAGTCTGGTGGTCATATGAAAACGGACAAAAAGCTTATGAAATGATGTCATGCTATGAAGGTCTTCTTGAATTATACAGAATAACCGGGGAGCAATCGTATCTGAAAGCAGTAGAGATGGCAGTCAGAAATATTATCGAAAGCGAAATCAATATTGCAGGCTCAGGAACAGCGTTTGAATGTTTTTACAAAGGAGCGAAATATCAGACAGAGCCTACGTATCATACTATGGAGACCTGTGTTACCTTCACATGGATGAAATTATGCTTCAACCTTTTAAGGCTTACCGGGAATCCCTCTTATGCTGACCAGATTGAAAAATCTTGTTATAATGCACTTTTGGCTTCGCTGAAGGGTGATGGGTCACAGATTGCCAAATATAGCCCTCTTGGCGGGGTCAGACATGCAGGAGAGGAACAATGCGGAATGAATATTAATTGCTGTAATGCCAATGGGCCAAGAGCGTTTATGTTGCTGCCTCGCTTTGCCATTATGGGTATACCGGGTGAGATCTATATTAACATGTATGGACAATCGGAGTCTGTCATCCCGGTCAATCAGGGAAACAAAGTTTCGATTGACCAGGTCTCAGAGTACCCGGTCAAGGATAATGTTGAGATTACTGTTAATCCCGAAAAATCAGAAAACTTCACCATTGCTTTCAGGATACCGGAATGGAGCACTAATACTGTACTGACAATAAATGGGGATATTGTTACAGGTATCATCGCAGGTACATATAAAAAGGTTATGCGTATATGGAATAAATCTGATAAAATAAATCTTAAGCTTGATCTGTCAGGGAAGCTCATTTTGCTGAATGGATATCAGGCGATTGTCAGGGGGCCGGTGGTACTGGCACGTGATACCCGATTTGGGGATGGATTTGTCTATGAGTCAGCTGCTGTGAAGGATATAAACGGCAAAGTAGGTCTTATTTCTTCATCAAACAAGCCTGCAAACATTTGGATGCTATTTACAGCTCCCCTCGTTCTGGGAACCGACCTGGAAGGCGAGTTTCGCAATCCGAAACAGATCAGCTTCTGCGACTTTGCATCAGCTGGTAATACCTGGGGGGAAGATTCCCGGTACAAGGTATGGATACCGAAGACGCTGAATGTGATGAATGCTGATTACAAATCATACTAACGGCTCAAAGGCATAACGGCTCAAAGGCTCAATGGCTCAATGGCACAACGGCTCAGCTAAGGGGAGTCTGCTTTTATCGGGTACCGAGTACCTGGTAACTAATACCGGGTATCCGGCACCAAGCACATATATTATTGTTTGATTTTATAATGATCCTCCAGTATCATTCCAAACAGCTTTCCGGGCAATATATATTTTAATGCTACTGCCAGTTTCTGTTCGAACGAGGCAATGATATATCTGTTATGAGGATTTTTGCATTCCACAATGTTAACAAGTTTTTTTGCGAGTATTACTGGTTCCCATCCGTTGGCTTCATCTTTCTCGATTATTGCCATTGTTTTTAAATACTGCTCATTATAAGGATCTTTTGCATCAGTCGGTGCGAGAAAATTCCTTCTGTTTGCAGAATTACTCGTATGAAAATCACCCGGGTTAATCAGGACTATTTTTATTTTAAACTGTCTCACTTCCATTCTTAGAGCTTCGCTGAAACCCTCAATTGCAAATTTCCCTGCTGAATAGAATCCCTGAAAAGGCAAACCCATCAGTCCGCCAATTGAACTGAAATTGATGATAGTCCCACCACCCTGTTTTCTCATAACAGGAAGGACTTCTCTTGTTAGGTTTACCATACCCATGAAGTTTGTATCCATCTGTAATTTATTATTTTCGGATGGAGAGGTTTCAATCGGACCTCCGGTGTGCATTCCGGCATTATTAATCAGAATATCGATTCTTCCCTCTTTCTGAATAACTGAAGAAACTGCCTGTTTTACTGAATCATAATTCATCAGATCCATAATCAGACTGGTTACACCGTTGTCGGTTTCGGTAACCTTTCGGACTGTACCATAAACTTTATGACCTTTTTCAGCCAGGAGTCTGGCTGTCTGCTTCCCAAATCCGGAGGAGATGCCTGTGATTAAAATTACTTTTTCCATATGAAAATAATAATGATTTAATAGTTTGAAATCCATTTAACACAAAGATCGCAAAGTTCCAAAACAAAAAGACGCAAAGAAGAGAGTGCTTATCTCTTTGCGCCCTTTGCAATTCTTAGCGTTCTTTGCAGTTAAAATTTAGCCAAGAATACCTAGCGCCTTACACGCTTTAGTGATCTTTTCAACCGAAATTTCTACCTGTTCTTTTGTATGAGTTGCCATCAGGGAGTACCTGATGAGGCAATCTTCCTTAGGAACCGCTGGTGATACAACAGGATTTACGAACACTCCGTCGGCGAGCAGGTTCTGTGTCAGCTGCAATGCTTTAATATCATCTCTGATAAAAAGAGGAATGATAGGAGTTTCCGATTTACCTGTATCGAATCCGGCTGCTTTGAATCCCTGAAGAGCAAGGGCTGTCATATCCCATAGATGTTGAATTCTTTCAGGCTCATTTTCCATTATTTCCATTGAGGCCAAAACCGCAGCCGCAGATGACGGGGTCATACTGGCACTGAAAATGAGAGATCTTGAATTATGTTTAATGTAATTGATAACTTCTTTATCAGCTGCAATAAATCCTCCCAGTGATGCGAATGATTTTGAAAACGTACCCATTATAAGATCGACGTTGTCAGTCAGTCCGAAATGAGATGCAGTTCCTGATCCGTTTTTTCCAAGTATTCCAAGGGAATGGGCATCATCGACCATAATCGAAGCACCATAATGCTCGGCCAGCTTTACTATTTCAGGTAAATTCGCTATGTCACCCTCCATTGAAAATACGCCATCAACAACAATAAGCTTTATCCGGTCCTTATGGCAAAGTTTTAATTTATTTCGCAGGGAGTTCATGTCATTGTGGGCAAACTTCAGGACTTTTGAAAATGAGAGTCTGCTTCCTTCAATAATAGATGCATGATCGAGCTCATCCAGTAGAAGATAATCATGACGGCCGGCAAGAATGGAAACGACTCCCAGGTTTACCTGAAAGCCCGTGCTGTAGCAAAGCGCAGCATCTTTATTTACCAGTTTGGCTAACTTTGTCTCAAGTTCAATATGGATGTCAAGAGTCCCGTTGAGAAATCTTGAACCGGCACATCCGGTACCATATTTGTCAATCGCAGCTTTAGCCGCTTCTTTAACTTTTGGATGGCAGGTCAGGCCGAGGTAACTGTTCGATCCGAACATAAGTACCTCTTTTCCATTGATGATTACCACTGTATCCTGTTCGGATTGTATTGCCCTGAAGTAGGGATAGATGCCAGCCTGCATGGCTTTCTGCGGGGCATCATAAACTGAAAGTTTGTCGCGTAAAATTCCCACTATATCGTTTAAATATGTTAAAATCGAGTCCAAATTTAATAAAAAAAGAATAAATCAGAAGAAAAGCAACTTTTTTGAGTTAATATATTATTAAAAGAATCAATTTAAAGTTCTTAATTGGCTATAATTTATAATGAAATTCAGAAATCCGGGTTAAGATTAAAAAATGCATGATCCACTTTATATAGAAACACCACTGACTTTTTCTATAGCCCAAAGACACATTAAAAAATCATGAGAAGATATTTTCATGCTTCCTGTTAATTTTTAATCATAATTTAAGTTAAGTTTATTTGGAAAGTTAGCAGATGAAATTTACTTTTGTCCGCGAAATCAAATTTCAGAATTTAATGGACGACGACCCGGCGAATATATTAATCTTAACCCTGATACGGAAGGTATAACCGGCAACATCGGTCACACTCTTCTTTATCAGTTAAAGCAAGGAGGTGACAATGACATCACTCACAACGTTTTATCTAAGCGGAATAATCGGAAAAGAAGCTTTCAGCGCCGATGGTGACGCTATTGGAATAATAAAAGATCTGCTGGTAAATACATTGCCATCAGGAATCAATGAGCAACACCAGCAGCTTGTTTCAGGTGTCAGACTAAAAATTGACAAGGAATTAAAATTTTATTCTTTTAATAATTTTATAGTTACTAAAGCCAGGGAAGTTCTGAATGTCACATGCAACGGACTGATTGAACTTAACGCAGAGGAGGTAAACAATGGACTTCTACTTGTTGAAAATATACTCGATAAGCAGATTGTCGATCTTAACGGTCGCAAACTGGTAAGGGTTAATGATGTCAGGCTTGCTACTCTGCCTGCCGGAACATTTGCGATTGCAGTTGATATTGGCATTGAAGGCTTGTTACGAAGAATAGGGATCTCAGTACCAATTAAAAAAATACTTGATCTCTTTAAAGTAAATATTCCTGCAAAATTCATCCTTTGGGATGACGTGCAGGCAATCGACCACGCAAATCTTAACATTAAGCTTTCAAAAAGTTACGCTAAGTTACATACTCTTCATCCTTCTGATATTGCTGATATTCTTGAAGATATGGGCAAGAAGTCAAGTATGTCTGTATTCGCCTCTCTCGACGAAGAAAAAGCTGCTGATGTTCTTGAGGAACTTGAAACAAGTGCCCAGATCCATATTCTTGAAAATCTACCTGTAAATAAAGCTGCCGATGTTCTTGAAAAGATGCCGGCCGATGAAGTAGCCGATATTCTTGATGAACTTGAAGATGATAAAGCCGAGATGCTGCTGAAGGAGATGGATACTGAATCATCTCAGGAAGTCAGGGAGCTGCTGGAATATGATGATGATCTTGTAGGTAGTATAATGACAACTGATTATCTTTCATTTGGCGCTATGACTACTGTTGCGGAGGTTCTTGTGGAACTGCGATCAAAAAAACCTGAATCGGCCGAGCTTTATAATATGTTTGTAATTGCAAAGAATGAGGAACTGATTGGTTCTTTTAACCTTCGCGACCTTGTTGTGGCTGAACCTGATATGAGGGTAAACCAGATAATGAAATCAGAACCCACTTATCTTTTTGATGATCAAAAGGCTGGAGCTATTGCAGAGTTGGTTTCAAAATACAACCTTCTCGCAGTCCCTGTGGTAGACCAGAATAATCAACTACAGGGTATGGTTGTCATCGACGACGTCATAGAAGACCTTACGCGTAAGAGGAGGACAAACAAAAGATAAAAAGAGGTAAGATGTCAGATTCCAAATTAAACATTAAAAAAATTCTCAAGCAGGTAGCAATTTTTCTTGCAATACTTGGTCCGGGAATTATCACTGGCAGTGTCGATAATGATGCTGGAGGTATCACAGTCTATTCAGTAGCAGGAGCAAAGTACGGCTATGGGCTCATATGGACCCTGATCCCTTCTTTCATTGTATTGCTTGTAATTCAGGAGATGAATGCCCGTATGGGTATTGTTACCGGGAAAGGACTTTCTGACCTGATACGGGAAAATGCAGGTTTGAAGGTCACATTTTTTATTTTTATAGGGCTATTATTATCAAATATCGGAAATACAACTACCGAATTTGCCGGTGTAGCAGGTAGCATGGAGATCTTCGGCATCAGCAAATATATTTCTGTTCCTATTGCTGCAATTATGGTGTGGTTCCTTGTAGTAAAAGGAACATACAAGATAGCAGAGCGAATATTTCTGATATTCAGTGTTTCCTTGCTCACTTACGTGGTCTCAGCCCTTATGGCCAAGCCTCACTGGAGTGATATAGGTTCCTCAATAGTTCATCCGGTGGTTGCAATGAATACTGAGAGCCTGGCTATGGTAATTGCCCTCGTAGGTACAACCATCGCTCCCTGGATGCAGTTTTACATGCAATCTTCAGTAATTGAAAAGGGGCTCAAGATGAAGCATTACAGATATACTCTTATAGATATTACTGTGGGCTGTATTGTCACTGTCGTCGTTGCTTTTTTCATTATGGTAGCCTGTGGTTCAACCTTATTCCCAAATGGAATTGAGATTAACGAAGCAAAGGATGCTGCATTGGCTCTGAAACCTTTAGCAGGGGCACTCGCTTCGCAGGTATTTGCGTTTGGATTATTTGTCGCATCTGTATTTTCTGCAACAATTTTACCTCTGGCAACTGCCTTCTACATTTCTGAAGCATTTGGGTTCGAGGCAGGACTTGATAAAAAATGGGATGAGGCGAAGGAATTCTATACTCTCTATACGGGTATCCTTGTTATTTCAGCAATAATTATCCTCATTCCCAATGCTCCTCTTATTAAGATCTCAATATGGTCACAGGTGTTAAACGGGATATTATTGCCTGTTGTTCTGGTGAGTATGATACTACTAATAAATAATAAGAAGATTATGGGAACCTATGTTAACAATCTGACACAGAATATTGTAGGATGGGGTGCTGTAATTCTGTTAACCGGGTTGTCGCTGATGCTACTTTTTATGCCGCTTTTTACCAGATAGTAAAAGAGTCATTCATCTGACCAGGAGTTGTTCTGAATTGTTCTCAAAACAATCTAGCCCGGATCAATTACAACATGTTTTGTGAGTTTCAGGTCCCATGAATAAGTAATATGAATATTTCCATCATCTGTCTGAATGACAACATGATATGAATATTCTATTCACTCCTTATCATATTCAGTAAGTACCGCTGCCTTCCAGTCTTTACCATTTTCCGAAACTAATATGTTCAGCATATTTCTGCCCTTTTTCGGATGCTTAGATCGGGAAAACGTAAATAAAGTAAGCGATTTTTTAAGGTTTAATATTAGATTTGTAATCATATTGTATTGATAAATAAATTCATATGCAGAAAGGTTATTTCAATTCAGATAATTACAACACCCCGGAGAAAAAATCATACTCTTTCAGCGAACGGACTCTGCTTAACAGCCGGATTTATTTCACATTAAAATATGCGGCTGTTGTTCTCCGAACCAGGAAAGAGGCAATCAGAAGGTTGTATGATACAAAAGCCTGGACTGATTCTTCGTTTGAAATACTAAAAATCATTGAAAATACAGGTGGTGTCTTTCATATTTCGGGGATGGAAAATATTACAAAATCACCTGGACCTGTACTGTTCATTGGCAATCACATGAGTACCTTGGAAACAATGATACTTCCGTGCATTATTGGCCCTCATAAAGAGCTTACTTTTGTTGTCAAGGAAAGCCTGGTGAAACATCCGTTATTCGGAGATGTAATGAAATCGAGGGATCCGATAGTTGTCGGAAGAACTGATCCCAGGAAGGATCTGGAAGCCGTAATGAATGGTGGAGTGGAAAAGATGACAAATGGCGTTTCAATTGTTATATTTCCGCAAAGTACCAGAAGCGTTGAATTTAAACCTGATGAATTCAATTCTCTTGGAGTAAAGCTGGCAAAGAAAGCGGGCGTATATGTCGTGCCAGTTGCATTAAAAACCGATTTTTGGGGTAACGGGAAACTGATTAAAGAACTGGGCCCTATTGACCGGCATAAGCCTATTTTTATAAAATTCGGTGAGCCGTTTCAGGTCAGGGGGAACGGGAAAGAAGAAAATCAGAAAATCATAGACTTCATTACTTCATCTCTCGATGAATGGAGTAAAACGTCATAAAATAATTTTAAGTGTATAACACACATTTAAAGTATTTATTAATATATTTGATACAACTGATACTGATCAGAATTTCTTTGTAATTTGTAATTTTGAATGTTTGTGCCTGATCGAAATTAATATGTGCAGGTATTGAGTGTTTTCTTTGACTTATTAATATTCATCCAACATACAAATTCATATAATATCTAATAAAATATACAAGATGGAAAAAGGAAAATCACGGATCTATCTCATTTTACTGACAGCTGTCGCCACCCTTGGCGGACTGTTATTTGGTTACGACACTGCTGTTATTTCAGGAGCGGTTGCATCACTGAAACAGTTCTTCATAACCCCGTTATTAAATAATCCGGAAGCTGCCTCAAAAGTTATATTTCAGTTTAAAATAATTGGAGTATTGAGCTTCCTCTTTATTTATGCTCTTATTGCTTCCTTCCTGAAAAAGTTGTTCGTCGACAGAAGAAAAACAGTTTTATATTCTGTCATAGCTCTTTTTTCTGTTTTTGTAATTATCTATTATCTCTTTTTGCAATATGGAAGTACATTGAACGAAGGTTTAATAAATGTTATTCATGGATTCAATATTTCAAGTGCACTTATCGGTTGTATAATTGGAGGATCTGTTGGTGGATATGTGAGTCAGGGGATTGGCCGCAAAAACGGGC
>Ga0302271_10001380_pt1 | contig 23402 bp, 13 predicted proteins | sample III_Bog_N1_1_FD_198767 | JGI IMG/M metagenome (GOLD analysis project Ga0302271, IMG submission 198767) | Peat permafrost microbial communities from Stordalen Mire near Abisko, Sweden - III_Bog_N1_1 | ecosystem: Environmental > Terrestrial > Soil > Wetlands > Peat | place: Sweden: Abisko... | reverse complement strand
ATGCAAACTATGGAATGTCTCCTTACAATTTATTGTATGCTCCCGCACTCATCTATTATCTTGTTTTTTCTTCTTCGTTAATCCTTCTACCGAGTTTACCATTCTGCTGATCACTCAGACACAAGTTACCCATGGAGAGACTTGACTAAAAGAGAGAGTTTTTCACTAAAGTCTTAGTTTATCTGAAATTAATAGTAACTTTACAATTTGTATGCTTATTTAGATTAGGACAGGTATAATAATTTGCGTCTTTCCTATCTTCATACACACAACCTATCAAAAAGGAAAAGATTATTATTTAACAAATACTGTAATTCAGACCTACTTTCTCTGATTAACCAAGGATAACTTCCAAATTAAATTTTCAAAAGAAATGAATTCACTCTTGAGAAATTCCTTGAAAAAGATTTCATAAATTATGAAGTCTATCTCATAAAAACACTTTTTAATACCTTTTTTTTCATTATTTCTATTTACAAATAATTGCATTTTCAATGTTATTTATGTTAATACAAAAAAGTCTCCATATTTTACAAATAAATCCTTTATTTTACAATCTTATCCCACCCATAATTTCATTTTTAAGACAATGCCCCATATGATTTAGGAGCTGAAGCAGGTTAGATGATCTATCCTGGCTGAGTTTTAAGCTTAGGTTTGATAAGATTCTAGTGACTACGCATGGTTGTCCATTCCGATCCGACTGGAGCGTTGTTGAGATATTCAAACTACTCCTTGTTTTTATATTAATGTGGTAGTTCCTTAACTAAATGCTATGTGAATAATTTATTTCTGTTTTCGTTTAGAATCACATTATCTAATGTTCCATCGGCTCTTTGTTTTTTCAATAATTGAATTTACGCTGCTTTCTTTCGAGCTAGCTCCTCAGCAGTTGGTAAATTCTTTGCTTCAATGCCTTCACCTACCCAAGATCCCCAACCTGTTCAGTGCAACATTGTCAAGATAAAACTGGTAAATTAGCTTAACATTTAATTGATATTTACCATGAAGAGGCTTCTTCTCAGCTGGTAAAGTCTTTTCATAGTCCTCATATTTCTCACTCAGGAAGTTTTCTTCATTCTTTATTTGTTATTTCAAAAAAAGGGGGGATTTAAAATCAGCAACGAATTAAATTCCTCCATAACAAAAATAAAACAAATTTATGCCTATTTTGATATCCAATTCATATTAATTACATCTTCATCGACGAGAACATTGAAATTAGCCAGATCCTTGTAGATTTGTTCTTTGTTTTCGATATTGAACGCCTACAATTCTTTCTTGGAGAATTCAGCTTGCGTTTTTTTCTAGAACTTTTCTTTCAGCTTTGAAATATTCAAACCATCTGTGAGACTGCTGTCATTGATGCTAGTGACAGGTTTAGTATTGTTGTTAGATCCCTCTTGCGAGCCTCCAACAACAATGCTATCTTTCTTTTGAGTCTAAGCAGCAGATTCATTCTCTTCTTGCTCTTCTTTTTAAGACTAAATATGATCTTTAACAATTCCTAAAACATTGAGATTCTTTTTCTTTGCTTTTTTCATCTCCTCCATCTCGATTTCTAACTCAGTTTTCTTGCTGGCAGTTTCATCCCTCTTGTAGATCTTCCTTCCTTCAAATTGTTCTTCATCTTTCTTTTATTATGCTGCTTACTCTGCCTTTCTCTTATCATTTAGTGTTTCTTTATCATTCTTCGACCTATTTTCATCTTCATCATAACTTTCTACCATATCAGCATCTGATAAAATTCCACTTGAAAAAACACAAAATCGAGTTATTATTTGGATCAAATGCATGAAATTCATCTCAATTATTGTGTTAATTGTTTTTAAATTTACTCAAATCCATCAATTTATTGTAGTTTAGATAACAATTTTCTTGCAATATCCTTCGATGAGCTTTTTTTGTTTGCTTGAATATCATCAATGAATTTAATGCCAGTTTCACCTAAGTCATTTCCTTTGTTGGCTTCTTAATCATCATCTCCATCTTCTAATAGCTCCTTCTCTAATGCTTTTATGTAGATCTCTTTTAACTATTTACCAAAAATAATAATTCAATCAAATATTTCAAATTTATATTCTTTTTGTCTTCTGTTTTCTTGAGAATATTTGTTTTTATTACTTCTTGATCTGTTTTGGAATCATCAAACTCATCTGAATCAACATCATTTTAGATATCTTATAGTTTCCTTAATATAGCCTATCTTTGGTGATTCACATCATTCAACGATTGCTGATAAGTCTTTTTATCAGCATATTTAAGCAAACGTTGAATATGTTTAGATTTAGTCTTATGTCTCATTCCAATTCTTTCGTGTGCTCTCTCCTCAGCTAATTTTTCAGATTCTTGATTTTACATCTCCCCTGTCATGCCATTCATTTCTTTTAACTCCGCTCTTTGTTTTTGACGCTTCTTGATTTTGTGATACAACTTCGATTTGATCTTAGCAATCCTTTTGTTTTTGATCTCCTATTGGAACATCAACATTTTTTTCTTATATAACTCATTTAATCGTTTCTTTGCTTCTTGCGGATCAACTTTCTAGAGTAATTCTATTTCTTTTGCTCTAATTTATTTCTCAGATTTTAAATTCATCGATGCTAACTTCTCCTCGATGTTCATAGCTATTTTGTTTCTCTTAAGTTCTTTTCCAGATATGGCATTCCTAGGATATCACAAATAAGTTCGCTTGAAGGGTGAAATCACATACAAAATAACCAATAACTTACACTCTAAGCTCATTTCCTTCTTGTTTATGCGTAAAATCTAAATGATCAGCTTCTCTAGCTCTCTTTATGATAGGAATCCATTTTGCAACATCGTCTTTGACTAATTTATAATTGACTTTTCTGTCAACTCTTTCTTGTTTCAGAGACGAATCTGGTTCCAGCAAAAGTTTCTAATAGTGTATTTACAAAAACGATTAGAAACAATCTCATAAATGAATCTCTATGGAACTATGAAATGATTACACTTCTCTTATCTAGATCTTCAAGTTATTTTTTGAGACCAGCCACATTGTCTTAGTCATCATTACCATCAATCTTAGCAAGCAGACTAGCAATTGTGAACCCTCCTTATTGCTAAGTCTCAGTTTATTCATCTTTAGTCGTTCCTAAGTCTAGATTCAAGTCTATTTATTTAAGAAGTTTCTAATACTTCTCTTCCTTCCCTATCTTCTTTGCTTTTTTCTTCTCTGCCATTTCTTTAATATTTTTTCTTATAAAATAAATAATTTGGATTATTTTTGTATCTTATTAAGAAATAAGAGCTACTTTCTGTACCCTTAAGAAATACTAATGAATAGAACTTGCCTTCTTCTACTCCTCTCTCTCTTTAGTAAATCACACTGTGTATTCTTAATAATACTCTTTTTGGTTATGATAAAACATATGAAGAATGCAAAATTGACCTAAGAGAATTTCAGCTTTCTCTCTCTCTCTCTCTCAAAGCATTTTTAAAGTATCAAAAACTGACAAAGTTCTAAAAATTTAAACGTTTCCCATTAGACAAAAACAACAAAAATATTTTTTGTTTCTCCTTTTTGGAAAAAAATAAAGAATAATACATAACTCTTTGAAATATCATTCATTGATTATTTTTTTTAAATAATCTGAAATTGATCTGTGGTGGCTAAACAAAATAGAAAATAGCATAGTTTAACTTGCAACCGTTAAACATTTTATTATGTTAAACATCTTAATTATTATTTTTTCTTAAAATTGATAATAATGCTAATAAAAAAGTTGCTAGACTCAAGAGAAAGAGATTTTTTTAAAATGAAATCCACTACAATCAGATATTATTTCTCTAGACTGCTCGACTGGTGTATCTAGTAAATCTTGAGACTGTCAAAAGAAAATAGATAGATTATCTAATAGACAAAATAAGTAACTAATTCAGGTAATAAATAATATTTAATAAGCAAAAATTAAAAAATTCAGGCTATCAATTTAGAAATTAACTCATGATTTTTTTTAAAAATTATGAATTAAAGGAAAATTTTGTTAACTGTTTAATATTTTTTCTAGAGTAAGTTATTGGTATTAGAAATCATCATTGATCAATACAGATTTTTAAATATTTAAACGAAGAATCACTTCAAACTACCTTAAGAAACAATGAAAACACTTTAAAACAACACAAATTCTCTATCTAATGCTAAAAGCTAACAGAAATTGTATGTATTTGAGAGTTACAACTAGCGGCTGGGTGATCTTGCCAAATCTTCTTCAAATAGAAAATCGACATCTAGAACCTAACGCATTTAATGTTACGGCCTCAACTTAAACAGAGGGGGGGATCAGAAAACTCCTAAAGCTTCTTCGATAATTAAATATCTTAAAATAACTTTTTTCTAAACGTTAAACAACATCTTAGAACATCATCGACTAAAGAAAAAATGAGTGAAGTAAGAAAGTTAATCGCTAAGAAAACTTTGTTTCAAGCTGACAAACAAATCGAATAACAAGATGCTGTCGATGAAAAAATAGCCACATGGGAGGAGTCTATCAAATACAGGAACAAATGGGCTGTCATGGATAACAGCGGAGAAGTCCCAAGACATTTCGACATTACTTGCGATTTATCTGAGCTCTAACAATTTGGGCCTGGATTACGTTTGTTCTTTGAATTTCTGAAGTACTCTGCGATTATTTTCCTAGTGATGGCATTGATGTCGATTCCTGCATTAGAAGGAAACATCAGTGGTGAATCGTTGAATTCAATTTAGCTTTCAACGAACTCGCTATCGAAGCTATCCATTTCAAATCAACCGAAAATAAATCTCCTTATCCCTGCTAAGGGAGCTTCGGCATCAGATGTATAGATTATCAAAGATAAAAACGACCTCATCATTCAAGATTTCGTTGACAAAGCAGTAAAAAACAATCATTATTTTTTGTGTCATAAGCAAATAGACCAATAGATCTTTTTTTAAAAAAAATAACAACTTTGTTTTACTATCACTAAAGATCTCAAAAATTTACAATTTCGCTCCCCCCTCTTACTCTTTTTTAGATTAAAATTAGTTTCTCCCCTATCCCTTCTTCTATTTCATTCTACCAAAGAAACTCTGTGAGTCCTTTAATGATACTCATTCATGGGGAGGAGGGAAGATAATTTAAATTAAATAACGAGATTATTTGATTTTCTAGCTTAAAAATACAAAATCTTTTTTTTCTTTGATTTTTCAAAATAATCCTATTTTAGGGGACTTAAATTTTAGATTACTTGATTGCTTCTATATTCGCAACTACGACTTCAACTTATTTTTGTTCCTTTTTGTTAACCAGGGAAATAGACTTCTTCAAGTTGCAATTCCTGACATTGTATACTCCTCTGTGTTCTTGATATTTGTCGCTTGGTTTATTTTCCACTCAAAGAAAATCTAAAAGGAAAGCGAACAGACAAATGTAGTACCATCTCGATATGCTATTGAAGTATCTGGTTTTCCAAGCTCTGTGATAGATTCAAAGGATATTTCAAATCATTTCAGGGAAAAATTTGGTGCAGACATTTTCGAATGCTACATTGCGCACAATTACTTTAACACGCTGTTCCTGCATAAAGAAGAAGCCCTGCTTATTGATGCTATTAAAGTCGAGAAATCAAGAGCAAAAACGTTAAACATCAAGGAAAGCAGTAAATTAACAAAACTAGCCACGAAACTGCAAAAGATTCAAAATGATATCTTAAAATAAGTCGCTAACAAATTAGAAGGAAAGAATCTCTCCCACAATGAATATCCTTCAGTCAAGGCATTTGTTATTTTCAATAATCACGTTGATAAATTAACTATTCAGCGGGAGTACAATCGAATCTGGTCGTGCTTGTGTTTCACTTCCTACCCAGATAAATTCAAATTGTTCGGCAAGCACAATCTCAAAATCTCCTTCCATCCTGATGAACCATCGAATATTCTTTGGGAGAATGTAGAAGTCACCACAGGTAAAGTTTCATATTATTTTTCAAATTAGCGATTTATGAATATTGCTTTTGTGGATAATTATATATAGCTAGTAGATTCAGTAGAACACTCTTGGTCTTAGTTTTAGTGTTAATTGTAATGCTCATTTCGTTTGGAGCCATCATCTTAGCTAACTTAGTGAAACCAACAGAAACATCATCTTGTCCTGCAAATACAATAACTTACGCGGAAGCGAGCACTTCAACTTTGTACACGAAATGCTACTGCATGGGATTGTCTTTCTCTGAAATGACATCCAACAATGCAGTCTAGAATCTCTGTTGGGATATCTGGGTATAATACACATTGACATATGTGCTGACAATCGTGACAGGAATAGTCATTATGCTTGTGAATATCGTACTTCAAAACGTCATCGAAGCTCTTGGAAAATTCAATAGATATAATACAATTACAAAATTCTCAACTTCCATGACAACCAAATTGTTCCTCGCTTTCTTCGTCAACACAGCACTCATCACGTTACTTGTAAAATAAAGAAAATAACAGCATTTTTTGAAAGATTCCTCTTATTTTTAGTTCATCTTCTTCACTCAAAATTTTCTCACATTTTATTGATTATGATTCTTTGTTCTTTAGATGCAAGCGAATATCTATGGATTCATTCCCTCAGTCATAGCAACTTATCCAATATATCCCTTGAGTAAGGTTCAAAATAACAGGAAAATAGAATATTCTTAAGATTTCGATAGAGATTGGTATTTATCGATTGGCTCAAAGATTACCATCACTGTGTTTTTCTTCATCTTGACGCATATCTGTTTTGAGTTTTTCTTCGCACCAATTTCAAGATGTCTGAGAGAAAGACGTGTAAGAAAGCTAGTAGGTAAGGATATCTAGAGAACAGCTAACAAAAATATTATCGGACCAGAATTCACACTCACTTTTTACTATGGTTCAGCTTTAAACATCATCTTTACATGCTTCTTCTACTCTTCGGGTATTCCGATTCTGTTGTTTACAGGGTTCTTCATTCTCACTGTCTAATACTGGGTGTACAAATACAGATTATTGAGAATCTGCCGTAGACCACCTTCTTATGATGTAGGTCTAAACAAGAGAATATTATCGATCCTGCCATGGTCACTGCTGTTGCATTTAGCTATTGGGATATACATGTACGGTTAACCTTTGATATTCCCGCGTTCATCTTCTCAACTAAGCTAATACATGAATTATATCACTACAAGTTCAACAACTGATTATGAAGTTGGCATAACAGTAAATGAGAATAATGTTATCATTTCGAGAGCCTACAATGTACTTTATCTGATGATTTTGTTATTTGTAGTAGCTGGCATATTAGCCTTATATTTAACTTTCTAGAGTCTTCAATCGTTCTTTGGTAGTTTATGTAAAAAACGAAGCACAGTCATTCCAATATCAAAAACTAGACTCTACAATGAAGAATATTCTAACATCGAAACAACGACTATTCCATCTTATAACATCAAAATGAATGATACTTACAGGCTGATAATTCAAGCTATTGATCTAGGACATAAAGTAGATTCAGAACTCACACCTAAAAGAGCGAATGAAGCTACTCAAAGGGGTGAAAGTAACTTTAAAGACGATAAAGAGCTTACAGAAAAGAAAAATGTTGCTGAAATTATTAAAAATATTTGAAGATTGATTGCCGAGTTATTGAGAGCAAAATGGTACTAATAATACTTGATTTATGATAAAAATAACTCTCTCTCTCTCTTTAAGGTCTAAGTTGTTTGATTTATTTACTTTTATTGTTACTGCATGTTTAATATGATATCATTGATTAAAATTTCTTGAAAAAGCAAAAACTCAAAAAATGAAAAAATCATAATAAAAGATAACAAATTTACCAACCAACAGGGAAAAAGAGAAAATATTTAGAATCTTTTTAAGACAATCAAGAACATTCTTGAAAAAAGATACACAATTACAAGAGCAAAAAGGAGAAATAAATTGATAACTTTGAGGGTTCTCAATGAGTTTAAAGATAATAGTTTTAAGACGGCTGATATCTATTATTACAATAAAAAGAAAAACACCTTTTGTATTCTCACTTTCAATAGAAAAATAAATGAAAAAATAATAAAAAATCTAATGGAAAGTTAATTTCAATTTCATTAAAAATCTTAACAAAAAATTTAATATTATTAACTATTGTATTTTATTTAACAAAAAATGTTTGAATGTATCTAAGAACACAATAAATTTGTATGTTTGTATGTAAGATCTAAAAAAATTAAGGAAAAACTTGTATTTATTCATTCATTTACGATGATTCTTTTTCTTATTTGTAACTTTAGCTGATTTCGGCTTGATACTTATTTCTGGATCAGTTGAATCTTCTTCACTTTCTGAGTGATTATTAGACCCTTTTGACTTTTGATTATTCTTCTTATTCTTATTTGATTTATTTGATTCTCTTGATGTAGATCTAGTGGTTTTCTTATTTCGCTTATTTGTTTTTCCTTTCACAATATGCTTTTTTTCTTCTTCTTCTTTTTCCTCTTCTGTTTCATTTTCATCATCTCCTTCTGTTTAATTACCTTCATCTTCTGAACTTCTTGAAATAGATCCAGTTGAGTTTCTACTACTTCTTCTCAAAGTAGTAGCTTACTATTATTTTTTGGTCACTTTCTTCTTACCCCTTTGTCTCTTGTTCTCCTAGTCTTAATTCCCATCCAATTCAACATCCTCAATAACCTTTTCATGGCTTGTATTCTCAATATCTTTCCCTTCATCTCTTGGTTTTTCAACATGACATTTCAAGTTTTCTTCTTCATCATCTACTATAGCTTAAATAACTTTATCTTCCTCAATATTCTTAATTTCCATCACTTCATTCTTCTCAATTTCCATTGTCCCATGGTTATTATGCACAACTTAACTTTCTACATCAACTTTATCTTCATTTTTTGCATCAATTTTCTTCACAATATCCTTTAAATGATCATTTCTTTCTTCATTTATTCTCTCATTTTCATCTTCAATTCTCTCCACAATATCACCTAGACCAGCTTTAGTTTACTCCTAAAACAAATCCTTCTTGACATTTGATGACACAACAGGAGATTATTACACTTATTAAGCCTTACTAGCATGATTCTTAGACGATTTATTATTCACAGAAACACCTGAAGGCATATTTATTCCTCTATTATTCTTACTTTTATTCACCAATAAACCAGAATTAGTTACATTAGCACTGCTTCCAATTTAACTCCCATTAATTCCACTACTATTCTACCCAGCATGCTATTTTCCTTGATCAGATTCACTTTGTGTATAAAAAGTATAAACACCAACATCAACTTACGAAGGCTACGAAGATTAAGACGAAATAGTCTTATTACTATTCACAGACCTTACAGCTGAAGTCTAAATCTATTTCTCTGAGAACGTCTTAATTGGATGACCTGGATATATTGTGTCACTGTGTTTCCTTCCAGGTGTTCGTTGTTTTTCTTCAGTATTATTTCCTAAATCAAAGTTAACATGCGCATTTGGATGTACGTGATTATGGTTATGATCATGATCATTGCCTAGCACAATTCCAGGAATATGTTTGGATTGCTACTGTAATTTAGCTGGAGTTGGCTGTAAAGATTTAAGTTTCTCTGATTTATTCTGCAGTACTCTTCGTTCTTCTTTCAGGAGCTGCAGCTCAGCTGTAATGTTCTTTTGCAGTTCCATGATCTTATGTGTTTCATCAGTAAATTTCAGTTCTTGATCTGCAAGTTGATTTCGAAGTTGCTCAGAGTTCAACATGCTTTTTTCAATTTGTTCCTGCTAGACAGAATATTTTTCAGCTAAGGCAGTTCTTAAAATAGATAACTCTTCTTCTTACTTAGCAACTTGCTTTTCTCTTGCTATCAGTTAGTCGTGTTGCGTTTCGAGCTCACTGTAAAGCTCTTGTACTTATCTCTCTAATCTAGCCATTTTGTCTTGTAATTTATCTTCCTATTCAGATATTTAAGAGTCAATTTAACTTCCTTTTGTGACTTCATTCATTTTTTATTCTTAAGAACATTTGACTTCAACTTGAGAATAATTATCATTACTATTCTCACTTTTCTAGATTATTTCCTCTTCCATTCTGCTATTACCCTTCTCGTTGCTATTTTACTCTAAATGAAGTTCACTCGAAGCTCTTAAAATACTATTAAACACTTATCTTTTATCAGTAGATTATTAAATAAAAGTCTTTTCATTATCTGCTGGAGTCCTACACGCATCATCTCCAACAGTTGATTTTGTCATTTTATTACTGACTTAGCTATCTAAATCAACTCCATTATGAAGATTTTCCATATTTGAATCTCCATATGTTGGTTCATTTGCAATTTCACTCCTCAATTCTTCTACTTAATCAACTTCAATCTCTTAGCATCTATCATTACTATTTACTTCATTCACTTAACCTATCACTCCATCATTTGAATCTCTTAAACTCGATCTTCTAGAAATAATTCCATCATCTCTTTTCTCATTATCACTATCATTACCTCCTTCTTCTCCTTTTCCTTCACTTTAACTCTATGATATATTTACATCTCCTTCATCTTAATGTGTTTTACCTCCTATTTCTTAAGATTATGCTTTATGGTGAGATGCTTTTTCAATGAATGTTTCAGCTGAAAATCTTGCATTTGTGCTATTTTTGTTTTCATTAGTAGTTTCTTCTAATTAAACTTCCAATAGTCGCTTGATCAATCTCTCTTCTTGGTTTTTTAAACCCTCATGATTGGGTGCATTATTCGATGTTTCATGATGGAATTGTGATAATTGTTTCTCACTCTTTAGTCTATTATCTTAGGAGAAATTATTTTAAACATTTTGATTATTATTTTGATCTTCAAACTCATCATCAAATCGTCTACTTAATCTTGGTGGAGTCGATGTGTAATAAGGATCCAACGTAGGTGTAATTTGCTCTTTACTTAGATGCACAGGATCCAATTATTTATTTTTATTATTACTACTATTTTCTTTGATTATTCTATTTTATTCTCTAATACCTTATTCTTACGATTACTAAGAGTTTTACGCTAATTGATTAGGTTAGTCAGCTGAAATAACCTATTCCTTTTGTGATAACTACTAATTTAATACATCTTTATTCTTAGATTGCGACATAATTGCCTCATTTCCATATTTCTAAACATTCCCATGATGTTGTTATGCAAAATCACATTCAAAATCAGGCATTCTAAATCTCATGAGTATCTCCCTTTCCATCTTCAATTTCGCTTCCTCTTATTGCATCATGCTTTCAAAATTCATATCAAATTTTTCTAAAGCTAATTTCTATTTCATAATGATTTCTTTTAGCTCTAAGTCATGCTGCTTTTCTTCAAGTTCTCTCATTTTCTCATCGACTTCTTTTGATTTATTCTCCAAATCCTTGTATTGTTAACTCTTCAGTCCCTTAAGATGATGATCTTCTCCAGGGTTAATTTCTTCAAAGAAATGTTCCTAATCAGCTAAACTTGCAAAATCTCCATAAAGATTCATTTACCCATGAGACATGCAACTCAATAACGATTTATCCTATTTTTTGGAACCAGAATCTAACAAAAATGACTATTAATTCTGTTAATATTTTGAATCTGTAAGTGATATTGCTGCTTTCAATTTTGCTTCTAACCCGATTGCAGCGTATTTCAAAACATTGATGTTTTCATCGAAATATGACAGCCCAGGATGAAGATGTACAATCATAATCACATGATTTCTATCCACAAAATACTCCCGTAGCACACGAGTCAGCTTAGAATCTCTGTAAGGGATACTCTCATCACCATTGCGAAGTGCTCTTATGCAATTACCAAGACTTAAAAGTGTTTTATTTATATGACATGATTCAGCCATTTTAGCACCAGTATTCAATGTTTTCTTAGCTCTTTCAGCACCAGCTAGATCTAATATCAATAAACTTGCTTCTTCTTCTAAAGCTTAGAAGGGGTGGGAGTAAAGTAATTTGATTCGAATTTTAAAACAACATTATGATCGACTTGAAGCAGCATTTATGTTATTATTTCTAACTCTCCTATTCTCTACTGCTATTTTGATTAATCTACTCGCTTCTTCTAAATCAGTTACTTCATTTGTCACGAGATCTAAATGTGTAATTTTATTAAAAAATAATGAAAATTAGCAGACAATTATCTTGACATCTGCACAACAAATAAAACCTACCTTTAATGAAGACCCTTTTATTCAAATCTTCTTTGAGTTTAAGTTTAGTTTTCGAAGCAGATTGCTTTTTGGATGCACTCTTTTTCTCGATGAAATTAGAAGTATCTAAGTTAACCACTCCGTCGCCTTGCAGATCGTAGATGTCTTCATTGTAGATTTCAAAGTTTTCAAACATCACTTTCACGTCTCGAAGGTGAAGTGTTGAGTTACTTGGATGCGAACTAAAGGTATTTAAATCCAATTCGATACCATCTATGCTGAGATTTGTTAATTCTGCAGGTCTCTCCATGCTTGAAGCATTCTCTTCATGGAAAAAATCGATTTTCTCAGATAATCGTGTAATTATTGCTTGTTTGGTCTAAACTAAGAACCTAAGCACACGAGGTAATATGCCATCACCGTGATGGCCATTTTACAGGCTTTAGCTTGATCCAAGGATTGAGTGGGTCTTTCCGCTGTTAGTCACTCCATATGCGAAAATAACTGAACTCTTTCCTGTAAAATAAGCAAACAATAAATGTGAATTGTGGGGTTTATCTAGAAATTCCAAGGGTCAACACTGAATAAACAGCAGAAGGATAATGAAAAGTAACATATTCTTGCTTACTCTCTTTGAAAATATCTGGAAGTATTGGGGCAATAACTTCGGCATAGAAATCATCTTAAGAGCATGTCTCTGAGAATATTCGATTGAATTGGAGTCCTCTGAAGTCATCAACTCGAGAGTTCAAATATTCATCAGAAGAAATGCCTTCTAGTCGTTTTTCTTCTTCATTGAAACCAATAGGACCTGTAGAATTGTAAAATAGTCAAGAATCATCATCAATTTTGAAAATAATTCAGATCATTTTACCTCTGTATTACTCTGGCCCTAGCGGTCGGAATCGCAGGTACACTCTCATTTCATTTCTTTTTAGGATTCTCTTGATTCGTTTATGCGGTTAAGTATCCCTTTCATCATCGCTAGCACTGGTAACAGACAAGGAATCTGCCATTTTTTGGAAAACTAAGCGATTTAATGAAAAAACAAATATGTTTTTGTGATTCTTTTTCAAAAATCTAAAAGCAAGCAAGGGAGAATGTAGCGTGGATGTTATTTATCTTAATAATTTTTTTTTTGGGACAGAATGGCACTTATTTTGATTGGTTTGGCTAATTTCAAAATTCAAGTCAAAAATATACCGCGAAGAAAGAAATCTTCTAGCTTAGCTTAAATTCTCTCTAAAAAGAATAATAATGATAAACAAGTTAATTTAAATATCTTAATCTCTAAATTGATTTGTCTTTCTAAAACAAGAAACAAACAAACAGACATCAAACAAGATATTTCTTCTCTTCAACTGGTGAATAAAATCGGTTTATTTTTGGATTCTGCTGCAAGTTTAAATCCTTTTTAAATCACTTATGATCGAGACTACAACGGATTACTGGTATTATTATTTCCTGAAGTTGTAATTGGATCTTTTGTATCTTTTGAATTTCCTTGCTATTTGCTTTTTAGTTCTCTCTCAACAGATTGTAAGTCCTCCAATGCTTTCCTCATATTGTCGTTTTTTGTATCGCTAGTAAAAAAAGGAATATTAAATGAAAAGGAATACACCAAAGAAGCTAAGAAAACAGTGTAAAATTTAAAATTAATCTAAATCTTTAGTGCTAATTAATGAATCCCATTTGCTTGGTTAAACTCAACCAGATTAAGTAATTTATATTTTCATATTCTTTCCATTTTACTGAAGATAAATGATGTTTAGCATATCTAGCGATGAACTCAACTTCCTTAGAATGCTAGCATACTCAGAAGGTCTCAAAGTTATATTTTCTAGTATTCCTGATTACTTAGCCGAAGTACCTTCATTCACTGAAGCACTTCTAAAAGGATTAACCTCTTAATCTTCTTATTCACTCTTTTACTTTTCATCTCCCTCTTCTTTTTCTTCTTCTTCTTCTTCACTGGTATTTTCCTCTGAATTTTTCCCTTTTTATTTTCTGTATGCTTTAATCAGTTGTTCCTCTTCTTCCCGATTCTTCTCCTGTTCTTCTCGATTCTTCTCCTGTTCTTCTCTAATCCTTTTCTTTTCCTCTTCAATCTCTCTTTTCTTTTATTTTTCTACTCTCTTTCTTTCTTCTACCTATTGACTTTCATCACTTTTATTAGTCTTTTGATCTTTTTTCCCAAAAGATGCGACAGGGAAACCAGAAGATCTGCTATTATTATCTTATCTATGCTATTCTTCATCACTATCTTCACTGCTATCAGATACCTTCTTAATAATTCTTTTATTTTTTTATTATTTCTTCTTCTTTTATTTTTCCTATTCTTCTTCATCTTCTTCATCTTCTTCATCTTCCTCCTCATCCTTCTCATCTTTATCATCTATTTCTTAATCTTTTTTAATATTTTCTTATTTTTTCACTTTTTCCTCTTCTTCATCACTATCACTACTACTATTTTCATCTTTAAACAATCCTCCTTTCAATTTTTTCTACTTTTTTTCCTCTACAATAGCTTTCTTCATCTATTCTTATTATTGCGCAACACTAACACTATTAGATTTATCTGTGAATCCAGCTGAGAATAAAATTGGATTTGATTTTCCTTATTTTGTCTAAGGAACCATCGATTCTTGAGCCTAGTTATTAGAATTATTCCTTCCAAATGTAATTTCCTTCTCACTAATGCCCTTATTAATAATGTCTTTGATCTTAAATGCAACATCTACTATTGGTTTTAAGTTTTCAACTGGTGGATATTTCAAGAATCTCTACAAGCACTCCGTTTATTCTTCCTTTTCAAGCACTATTCAACAAAATCAAAAGCACAAATAAGCTTCAAATCTTTCATTATTCTCAGTTTCTTTCATTCTTTCAAAAAAAGTCAATTTCCTATTATTTTACATTGTGATCTGACATACTGCATCATTGCTAGACAGATGCAGTCAATTAAGAAGAAATCATTATCCTTTGAAGGATTCAGATAGTATTCTAGATAAATGTTATCCCAAAGCTAAAAAGAATCATCTAAATGGTACTCCCTCGTGTGCATGCACCTAATCCATCGAAGCAAAAACACTTGGAATTCCACATTCAGTAGTTTCATATGCTTAAACAACTCCAAATCAACAAGTTTCAAGTAATGGTCTTGAATCCGAGCGATTCTTATTAAGATTGCCTATTGTTTCTTGGAATTCACATTGTATTCTTCTTTCTTTCGGTGACTCTCTGTTAAATAAGGTCTAAACATTTCGAGTTATCCTAACTCCATCATTCGTTCGAATAAACTGAAAATATCAGCCTCTGCGTTCGCCAAATCTAGCATGAACTTAGCATTCTGTAATGATCGACTGCTTCTGCTGCTTAATAATTCACTGTTGCGTTGGACAAAAAGTGCTTCAGTGAAATACACCAGCATAAACGATGCTGCAAGTTCGTTCATACCTAAATTGTATTGTTTTTTAGGGAAATTAAAAGATTTTTTTAATACTAAATGAACCTAAAATAGCATAATTTCCTATCTACCTTGCCTGTATGAGACATCTGTATTTTTTTTGCAAAATACGAAGAGTATGTTGATAAGCATCGCTTTGACTTTCAGATTTGAGAAGAATGGCTTATCTTGATATGTTCTATCGACATCTTTTTTGATGTCACTCCTAAGTTCGTTGTCTTCAAAATAACCATTCCAAGGGCTCTAAGGAGAAAAAAGTCATATTAATGCTGCAAAGTTAAATGGATTTTGAATGAAGCCATATCAGAGTTTTTAATTTGATATTATGATCAAGAATAATGCTTGCATATTTTGTTTACATTTTGAACATTCTTAGCTAATGGATTGAACACTGGTTTCGGCTTAGCAGGTTCTGAGCTACCTGTAGATGATGTTTTTGGTTTATACTTCTCCCAAAGAATTCTGTATGCTTCTCTATCTTGTGCAACCGCTTTGCGCTTATCTTCATCTGAATCATTGACTTTAATCTATCCTAGCAGAATTCTCCACACATTGAATCGAATTGAAAGCGAAGCTAACTCAAGTTTTCTGATTTTCTCGCATAACAAATTGAAGTTTTCTCTAGAATCAAGGATGAACCGCTCGAAATTCTCAAATGAAAATGATGCTTCGACTTCGGGGCTTTTAAAAAGAAAAAATATATTGTTTTTTAGAAAAACTCAATGGCACACACAAAAGTTCAAGAGTTATACAATAATTAGCAACTTTTTTGAAGAATAAACTTGTGAAAAATGACATAATATCTTACAACTCACTTTTGTTATTGCTTTAAACCTTCGCACTGCTGATTACAAGACCTTCAAAGTCCATCTTTATTGATAGAATCTGCTCTTCTGTTTTTATCCTCCGCTAATTAATTGTTTTTTGATTTCACATACCAAAGCTGTTCCTTATGGAAAATCTTATGCTATTTAATTCGATTCTTGAGTTAACTAGATTTCTTTGATTTCTGGTTTTATTCCTTTTGAAAAACACAAGCGATCCTCTAAATAGAAAAACGACAAGGAAGTAGTTCAGTTTTCTATCTTGCTCTATCAAATGAAGCATGCAAATAATGTAATTTCTGTCATTACTATGAAAGCATAAAGAAGATTTTAATTGTTCTGAATTGCAAATACTGATCTTTTCCAAAAATTACTTTAAAATGCTTTTCTCCAGTTAAATAAAGAAAAAACTAGCTATCCCCTGAATTAAACATCCCTCCTTTTATTTATAAAATAAAACTTATCTTTCATAAACCAACTCGAAAAACAGAGATCAATGTAATACAAACAATTCTTAATACAAAAGACATCAACAATATTCATCAATACGATTTATTCATATTTATTTCATATTCTTCTTCAATTTAATCATTCAGATTAGTTAAAGGTTTTTCTTTAATTTGATTCATTTTAGTATCGTCCATTCTAACACAATCGTTGATCTCCTTTTTACCTGTATCTAGATTGTTCTAAGGATTCTTAGTAATTACTGTTCCAGCTGTTTGTACATCAATTACATTTGATTTTTTATCAATCTCATCTTCATTTTCTTTAGATTTACCATTTAACTAACCCACATCTGATTGTTGCTTCTCGTTTTCAATAATCTTACCTTCTTCAGTAATGACTACAACAACCTCACCATCTTTTGGTTTTTCATTCTTTAGTTATTCTTTTCCTTTAGAATTTTTATCTACCCTTTTATTATCCTTATCCTTTTCAGTTAACTCATTCTTAGCCAAGATCGAATCATAACCTCCTAGAGCTCCTTATTCAATCATGAATTATTCATAAGGATTCTCATAAAATGCTCCATTACTATCCGAATTATCTTTTTCTTTCTCAGCATTAAGTTGTTATTTCTCTGCGTTTTATTTAATCTCATTAGCATCTTCTTCATCGATTTCTTCTTGGAATGTTTTCTCAGACATCAAATCAATTTACTTTCTCTTTTATTATCCATTGCCACTGTTAGTACTTGCATTTTAAGTATTTTTGGCACCAAGATCATTATTATTATGACTATCTTTTGTACCATTTTCACCTTCTTTCTTACTCTATTACGCCAAACTGCCAGCTGTCGAAGTACCGTTTGTATTATTATTTTTATTATTCACTAAGGATGTGTATGCTACACTGCTATTCTGTATTTTATGTAAAATATCCGCTTTACTTTTCGAAGAAACATTCGAAGCTTTACTGCTGTTAGATTTTAGAATCTTCGATTCATAATACTCAATAAGGAAATCTTTATCAAATAGTTTTATTTCCTCAGTGCTGATAATTGAAGTAGATGGTCTGAATTAATTTATCCTAGGCTTCCATTCGATCTCGATGTAGATTATTCCATTGATTATCCGAGAAGAAATAATCTCAGATGGCTTATCACCATATCGGAAATGACCTATTTTAGGTAGATTTTCAATTGCTTTGAGCTCATCCTCAGGCTATTATGAAGGAGTTTCTTTGCTAGAATTAGAAGTAGCTGAAGGTTAGGATCCCTTAGATTTTTGAATATTCTCAATGAAATTATCTATTTTTGAACTCGATGAAGATGAAGAAGGGATAGTCTTTGCAACTACAGGATTTTTATTTTCCTTCTCAGAAGCTGCTGTAGTCGGTTTTGAGTATTTCTGCATTAATTTCAAGAACTTATCATTTTATTCAAACAGTTAATTCTCATTAGTATTACCATTTTTCTTTTAATCTTCAACTAATACTTTAGAACTATTGCTTTCAACTGTTTTGTCTTACGATTTGGTATGTTTTTTCTTGTCTGGGATATCCTCAGTTTTCACAGATTTCCCTTGTAATATTTTCAGATCTGATTCTCTGTAGCTTGGCTTATTATGGGCTTTCTCAGTTGTCTGTTTGCTTCTTGAAGGTGCTTTTACATTACCAGTGTATTCCTCATCAAGAGTGTCATCAGGGGAGCTGTCATGTAACTTTTTTGTAGAAAATCTAGCCTTTGTTTTGGCTTTACTCTTTGGAACATCTTAGACTATTTGTTCGCCATCAAAACTATCTTCTAATACCTTAGGCTGTTAAGGCTTCTTGGTTCGTTTTGGAGCTTGTTTTTTAGGCTTTCCGGTTACTTCTTATTCCTCTTCTATGTCTTCTTCTTTGATTTATTCAAGTTAAACCTACGGAGTAGTCGACTTTGTAGTTGATTGCTGATGAGTTGTTACAGGAATTTATGGAATATTAGAACTGATAGAATGTTATTCATCTTCATCTTTAACCTCGAATTACTCCTATCTCTCCATCTCTACTGCTTGGTTAAATACAAGCTGTTAATTTGGCAAGATCATGCCTCCTCCTTGCTGCATCCCAGGTGAGATAAAAGCACCATTTTACACAAATGGCTATTATTATGCCTGCTATGGTTGCTGCTGGATTAAAAATGGAAATTACGGATTCTATTGAGTTTACTGTAGTTATTGAAACAGTGCCTGCAATTGCATATTCTACTGCATCATCATAAACTATTACTGAATTAACTGAGGTGGCAAAACCTAAGGATATGAGAACTAATGCTATTACTACTGCTACTGCAATGCCTCTTGCTTCACAATTAAAGGAACTATATCTTTGATTGGTTCGCTCTTAACATTACCAATTACAGGGAGTAGTTCACTATCATTAGCAGCCGATAATTATTGCTATTAATCTTCCAACAGGGTATTTGATATTTAAGTTACTTATTCTTCAACCTTCCCATCTGATTACTGATTCTATTTAATCCCTTAGTTATCTAACTATCCAGTCTCAGGTTCTTATCTTCCTAAAATAGTTGCTTTCTCTTCCTCTAACTGTTCTTATTCTTATTTAGTCCCTTACTTTTACTTTTATTTAGACAACAGCGTCTATTATTTCTGTTATTATTCTAATCTTAGCTATTTTTCTGCTCTCAATTAAATCTAAACTTACAGTTATCTTTGCTATTCCTCCACTGCAAGCTTTTACTTCAATATAACTTCCTATTGCTCTTGTATTGCTCTCTTAAGCTTTTCTTATTCTAATTATGCAGCCTCTGCTTAACACTTTTGTTCTATTTTCTCAATAAAACTGTTATCATTTTTTCTTCTGCTATTTGCTGGTGCTTTCCTTTTCGGTTATGGCTTGCCATCTTCTAAGAATTCCAGTACATTCTACATGAATTCCTATTCCTCCTTATTTGCTACAGTGACTGCTTTAGCTGCTGGTTTTTTCCTCTGCGAGTATTTTCTTTTCGGTTTAGGAGTCTAAATCTCATTTTCTTGATGAGATGCTGCAGTTGACTCATCTTTTGTTAGTTTCTATACTTAATCGCCCTTTGCAGGCCCAACGATAGGCTAAACATTCTCCTTTTCTGTGCACCTTTATGTAACTTTTCCTTCACTGGGATATTCTTTTCTGTCATCTTTTTAAACTGCAGATTTTCTCTTTTTACTACCAGTTTATTATTTCATAATAGCTTACTTTTCACTTGCAGCAATTTCATGTTTTCCTCCAGGTTATGCATTCCATTGTGTCAATCCAAGTACAGCTAACAAGTTATTACCATTTAATTTTCTTTTTTTTGTCTTGGAATCTTTCTCAGTATCTTCATTGTAACTTTCATCATCATTTTCCTCCTCATCTGATTCAATAATCTTCTTTCTCTTTAAAGATCCTTTAGTTTTATCACTCTCAGCAATAATCTACTATGTAAGCTTCTCTTCTTTAAGGCTTACACTACTACAGCTGACATTCTGCATTCTTTCTTCATCTACTTCTTCAATTTCCATTGTTCCCTTGAAAAAGAGACCTTTGATTAATTCTTCTTTTTCAGTTTATCTTTTAAATCCCCTTGAAATGTCATCTTCACAAAGTTTACCAACATCACCTTTAGCTACTTCGCATTCACCTTCTCCTATTTTGTTGACAGTTACTTCTTTATGAGTTATTTCTTGGACTGAGCTGACTTCTTTATTCGTTAATTCCATTTTATTTTAACTAAGAAGTTCATCACAGTCAAGCATATCCTTGTTTTTCGTATTTTATGTTGCTGTTTCATTAGCAATTACCAGTTTTTCCTCCATTTTGGTATTTCTTTGCTCAATAATATCGCTGCTCATGAAGAAAGGCAAATTGTTTTGAAATTTATTATATATTTTTTACTGAATAATTATTGTTTATCAAACAACTAACATCAATCATCTCATAAAACACAGCAAATCTTCCACTGGCTGCGCGATAATCTCCATTTTTTAAAAACTTCTAAAAATTCCAAGATATTATCTTAAATGAACTTCTAATAATTTTCATGAAATTTCATTATTTTTTACGAACGCAAAGGGAGGTAATAATTATATTTACAGTAAATCAATTCTCTTGAAATCTCTGGTACTCAGAGCAAAAGACAAATAATTCTCTATCAACATAGTTTTCTGGATTTAAGGAAAACACTGAACAACACAGTTGATTTTGTGTTGCTTCAAATGTAATTAATTTTGCAGGAATTAGCTAAAATTTTAACAATCTCAAATCTCTTCTTTGATTTATCTAAATTATTTTTGGATATCACATACATGGACATTTATATCTCTTTACTAGCTCACTGCTCCATCAATTTTAATTGATTAGAGGCTTCTAATTTCTTATTATTTTCACAATTAAACCATTCTATTAATGTTTAAATTAAGCTTGTCGATATTCTTTATCCTTTTCTCAAGAGTTTAAGATCCCAATACAAAATATTAACACTCCAAATTTTACTGAACATTTTTATTACAAAGGATTTTGACAACAATGTTTTATGCTTCTTTAAGGAGTTATTCTCTGGGAAGCTGGGCTTATTGCTTGATAGCTTGAGGGATATATTCATTTTACAGACTAATCTATGGGATAGATTGGGTTATTGCTTCTAAAATGAGATTCTCTCTTCAGATTAGTTTGTTAGTTTTAATAAATAGCAGTGCATTATTTAGTACCTTTCTTGAAATTAAATTTCCTTGATTTTCCCGCTTCCCTCCCACCAATTAAAGCGAGTTTTTCATAAACATATGTATTGTCTTAAAGCAAAAAAAAATGTAACTAATGTTGATAAAAATTGTTTGATTGAGGTTTCAAAAACAGCACAATGATTATGATTCTTAGATTATTTTGAATAGATATTATGGTTTTTGAGGTGGGGTTCATTTTCACTTTCACCATCTTCTCAATCACCTCCACCTCCACAATCACCTCCACCTCCACAATCACCTCCACCTCCACAATCACCTCCACCTCCATAATCACCACCGCCTCCGCAATCACCACCACCACCATAGTCGCCACCACCTCCATAGTCATTACCACCTCCATAGTCATTACCACCTCCCTGATAGTCACCACCGCCTCCATAATCTCCTCCTTGAGGCCCATCGTCTTGGACAACTGCAAAATTGTCTCCTCCATGATGTCCGTAATCTTGGAGAACTCCTCCATGGTGATGCCCACTATCCAAGCCATCTCCTTAATCTCCTCCTCCATGGTGGTGTCCTCTATCAGAGTCTCCTTCATGATGATGATGATGTCCTCCATTATGGTCTCCTTCATGATGATTTTATCCGTCATGACACTTTCCATGATGATTGTTAGGACCTTCATCACTAAATCCAGAATCACATCTTCCTTTTCCATCCTGATTCCCTCCTCCTTGATCATCAAGCCCATAGTCGTTATTATTTCCAATATTATCTCCAGCTAATATATTATTATTGTTGCCTTTTGGATACTTGCCACTGTTCTTAGGAATTTTTACACATGTTAATGGTTTCTATCCCATTTTATTTACTTGGTTCTGATTGTTCAGTATTTCTTTTTCTTATTTTCCACAACAGCAACCCATTAGAGTTAGAGAATGATTTGTTTTTTTTAATAATTCCTTTCTAGAATCACTTAGCTTTTTCGCTTGATAAGTAGTTGAATAAACTAAGTGGCTCACAGAAAAGCCAAATAATCACTAATTCCCACCCACCTTTTAATTGTTGTCTATCCTTTTGAACTTGGCTATTTTTTAGATATTAATAGATCTCCCATATAGAAAAATTAATTTTTATCTAGCATAATTATTAAACAAATTTTGATTTCGACCTTTCAAGATATCTAAGCAAAAGCTTAATTTATATTATTCTCCTCCACAAGTCAGACAAGTTAATGATATTGATTTACAAGAAGTTTGCATATTTGATTACACCACTAAATGAATTCAATGTAAAGCAAAAAGATTTTCTTTAAAATAAAGATGAGAGTATTAACAGATAATATATTGATATGTAAAAGATACTGGCAAGAGAGAGATAAAAGTCATTCTTTTTATTCATTTTTTTATTCAAAATAAGTCAAACAATGTATTAATGTTATTAACACCATAAATTAAAAGCTAATTATAGCTTGAGGGGAAGTAGTTATCAACAATATTTGCTAATTAAATAGAAATTATCAGCTAGTTTAAACTCGATTCTATTGATATCCCTTTACAAATAACCTTTTAGCCTAAAAGCACCATGTGTTAAAGTAATGCATGGTATGGACTTGAGAATATCTTAGAAAGAAATGCTTTTTACAATTTTGCAAGTATTTCTTAAATATTCCTCTCTATTATTTTCTGTCCTAATTCTGATATTTGACTTCACTGATTTATCGAGATAATCTTGCTAGTTAATAGCAATACTTTATTAATCTTTCTTTTTGAAATTAAAATTGGTTTTCCAGCTCCCTCTCATCTCTT
>Ga0302271_10001379_pt1 | contig 23402 bp, 8 predicted proteins | sample III_Bog_N1_1_FD_198767 | JGI IMG/M metagenome (GOLD analysis project Ga0302271, IMG submission 198767) | Peat permafrost microbial communities from Stordalen Mire near Abisko, Sweden - III_Bog_N1_1 | ecosystem: Environmental > Terrestrial > Soil > Wetlands > Peat | place: Sweden: Abisko... | reverse complement strand
GCTGCGAAGAATGCGATTGTTGAAGAAAGCAAGCATGGTGAGAGCACCCTAGCGACGCGCAGAATAAAATGAAGAATTATGCTGAAAAACACTATTATGTTGATCCCTAAAGACAAGTAAAAAAGGCTTTAGCTGCTAAATAGATTGATGTGGATTTTCACAACAAATGAGAATACGTTATCAAAGGGTGAGTTTGAAATTTTTGATAAGAAATCGGACGATGAGGAAAAGGTTTCAGAGAGATCTTTTGAAAGTGTTTGGGCCTCGATAAAAGACTGATGGAAATTATTGAGGGTGTAAAGAAGAGCCTTGAAGATTAGGAGGAAGATTGAAAGGGTTTTGCATCTTGGAAAGCTCCTAAAAAGTGAGTACATGTGCTTACCGAGATAAAACCGAAATGCTTCATAACTGCCTCTATCGCTGATGTTGTTTGAAGTTACTTTGGTAATATATCAAGTTGGAGTTTTTTGTTTTTCTTTCTTCTATCTAGCAAGTTGGGTTTGGTTCTACTTTAATCCCCCAATTAGTTGTTGATCATAGGAATCAATTTGTCATTCAAATTTTAGCGAATTTTGAAGGATAACTTGTTTAACATCCTTTAGAAACAAAAGAATGCTAATATTCTATATTTAAAAAGAACAATTATCTTCAGAATCTTCCTCTTTTATTAACACAACTTTACAATCAAAGCCACTAAAAATCAAATTTTCATATGAGCATTTATTTTGTCCAGCAAACATTTATGATTATTATCTTAAATTACTTCAATCTAGTAAAAAACGCTGTTTTTGCATAGTTTCAAGGGGGGGGGGAGGGGGGGGGAGATTTTTAATAAATAATCATAAACAAAACCAAAAAAAAATAAACAGTTTTTTTTAATTCCCCCTCGAGATGAACTAAAAATAATCCAATACTCTGTTTACACATAATATTAAGACATTTGAATAAATTTAGATAACCTGATTCAAAAAAGAAACAACAAAGATTTATATGATAAATCTATTTAGTTAAAATCTCATTTTATTATTTAGAATCAGTACTATTTGAATTATCACTATATTCTTAATGAAACTTATATGGCTATGCTTAACCTACGTTTGACCTCTCAAATATGAATCTATTATCCCCTTGAATTCCAACAAATTCATTTCCTTGAAAAGTGGCTATTGTGAAGATCCCAAACTTCTGCAGCTATTAGAAAGTTAAGGTTTTCCAAAAATATAAAGAACTGAACAATATTTGAGAAAGATACTTTTCTTCCCTTATTAAATTAATGGAAACCAAAAGAAGTAAACAATGATGACTTTTATCTTGCGTCTTTTTTCAGTTGGGGCATGGAAATTTAGCTTAATATCAAAAAAATAACTACAAGGTTTATGAGCGGGATTAAGATTTTCAAACATAATTCATGAAAAGACGAAAATATTCTTAATTTCAAGCACACAAAAGACCCCCTCTCAAACTGGTAAACGACCTGCAAGATTACAATGAAGCTAACCAAATACTTCCTGCCACTACTGCTTCTCTAAATATTCCTCGTCCTCTAGTTATCGTCGATGACTCAAGCTACCGTAGTAGTCACAAAGAAAACAAGCAAGACAAAGGATAAGCGAGAAGTGGATAGGTTTGATGCTAAGAGCAAAGATAATGATAGCGAGGACGAAGATGAAGATAACGACTCTGAAGATGAAACAGAAGAAGAGGAAATTCCAGTGTAGATAATAAAGTCTTCCAGCAAGGACATCTACGAACTGCGCATGAGAAAATATCCTAGCGTAATAACATTCAACGCTGGACAGGTGATCTCTAAACCTAGTGCAAACTGTGATAAAGCTCACTAAGGTCTCTTCCATAACACGACTTGGTCGACTTCCTTTTGCATTATCCAAGATATTGCCTACAATGTTGAAGTCACTGTTGGCAATCCTAAATACAAGAATTTTGAGCTTTTCAATATGATGGTAAGGAGAATTAGAAAAAATAATAATATTCTCTTTGAGATTGATGGGGGGATGAACTAAAAATAAGAAAATAAGGTACAAACTAACGCATTAAGTTCAAAGCAAGGAAAGATATGTTTCGTTAGTTAAAAAAATTAATTAATTTTATCTCCAGCAGCAGGAGGTTTATTAAAAATATTGGAAATGTCCTATTTTAATGATAAGTAACTGCTAGGTTGCAAGATTAATTGATAATAATAATAAAATAGAGAAGATTATTCATTGTTTTTTGAATGATTTGAATAGGTTGACATAAACTAGCCTTGGACATGGATAAAATCAAGGACATGCAAAAGCTGCAAATCGTTGAGTGAATATTCATAAAGTAGTCTTGAAAGTGCTACTTGCAGTAACTCATGTTTGTCGAATGTCAAATATGATCCTTTGAAGTCAAAAGTGAAGCCTGGTTTTTAAGGAAAACAAGCATCGATAACGGGATTTGAATAAGGTGTCTACGGAGGGTTCTTCTATGATCAGCTATCGTTTTTAGCATATCAGCCTAACTAGAACATCACTCTTGGTGCTATCTTGAAAGAAAAATTATCACCGGTTAAATTCAATGCTTTGGAGGATTTCTTCACAATTTCACAGATCAAGATGATTTCCGCTGAAAAGATCATCAACTTTGGGAGTTTCAATGCTAGCGGAGTGCTAGGGTTAGCTCATACGGATACAGAGTTTGATCTACCTAACATAGGTAAACAACAAAAATTAATTTAAAAATAATTTTGTTAAATATTTTTATGGAATTAAACAAAAAAAGAGGAAGAAACGTCGTTCATTAATTAACTTATCAGTGAAGAGGAGAGCAAACTCTAAGATGAAGACAATATCTTCGGGGTTTATTTGAATTCGTTCAGTAAAGAATATGCGCTGACTTTAGGTGGTTACAATGGGGAATACTCACCTGAATTGACATTATCTGAATACTGGATTGATCTCAAGCAGAACAAAAAGAAAAGCAACTATTAATACACTGTTGGGGTAAGCTCCTTGCGGACTAGCAGCGTAACTTACACGACACAGACTACAAGTACCATTGTTTTTCCATTTTGTTCTTGTTTAACTGTTTTGAATCCTTACATTGACCATTTGTTTTTTTATTTTCCAACCACACAGCTGAGGCAATCTTAACTCTTAGCAGCACATTTTTGTCCGTTCCCTGGGATGTACTCAAGCGTATGATAAACGATTGGAACAGCAAATACTCCATGGATTGCTAGATCATCGACAACCATTATTAAGTCGTATTTTGCTAGCGAGTTGTGCCTCGAGAGTTAGAAGAAGTCAACTTAGAATTTGAATTCACTGGAGGAGTTTAGTATAAAATCCCATTGGAATCGTTTCTCCGTGAGTGCAGTCATGGTTAAAAATCTTTATTCAACTAAGACATCCAACGAAGTGTTGCAAATGAATGTATCTTGAGCATCGGAGTTTCTTAAGACAGCAAGAGGTTTATCCTAGGGAATGTGTTCCTCGATAAGCACTACACTTTATTTGATTTAAAGAACAATAGGATTGCATTTTTACCACCAACGGAAAGATCATTTTTCGCTGATGAAGATGATAAGAGACAGTATGTTGAGTTGATAGTAACGATCGTTGCTATTGTTTTTGTTATTGGGATGGCTATTCTCTTCTGCTAGCAGAGAATTCTAGTTTGCTTTAGAGCTACTCTTTTGGTGATTTCTAAGGTTATTGATTGGTAGAAAATCGTTCCAAAGAGAAAATCATAGGATAAACGAAGTGAACTGAATAATAAATCACTTTAATTTTAGTAACTGCCTGAACATGAATTAGATGTTACTACTGATAACAACACCAATGGGAAATCTTAAAGAGAATCATAATAATCTGCGTCATAAGAATAGTAGACTTAATAATCTTAATAGTAATAATAAGGAAGAAAAAAGATTTTCATTGTGAATAAAGCGAATCCTAATGGACAACAGCAACAGATACAGTATAATCCTAATGGCGAAGATAATCAAGAGAGAAAGGCAGCTATGGTTGCACTTGATTTGATTTGAATTGTTATTGTTATTCTTTTCTTTAAATCTACTTGCAATTGATGTTAAGAACTATTATGTCTTTATGTTGATTTGTTTGATAGTGAAAATGATTTTGTAAATTAGTTTAACATACACATTTTGTTTACAGTTTTGTTTATTATTTAAATTGAAAATATCAGCATTTTAACTACTTTTCTCTCTCCTTTCAAGTCCTCTTCCCTATTTCTCATTCAATTCGATTTGAAATATGATATCGCATAGGAGTTATTCAGCAATGCGCTAATATCAATGATATCAAGTAGCAATTATGTTGAGTGTAAAGTATTGCGAATTGTACCTACCACAGCTTTGAAACTCAGTGCAATTATTCCAAGAATGATTATCCCTTGAATATATATGACTATGCTATTCAGCGATTAGGAAACACTAAAAAGTGTACTAACCATGTCTTCACATCGAGCTAGTAAAGCCTAATACATGTTGATTCCAGCACGTCGATATTTATAAATCTCATAGATGTCAATGCTAGATTTTAAATCGTTTTGCGATTGTAAAAAATCTGGAATATTCTGAGTAGCCAAAGCTATTTCTAAATATTCACTTTGACCTTGAAAATATAACTTCAAGGAAGTTATCAAACCGCTTGATAAGGATCCAAGTAAATAACTCTCACATTAAGATGCTGTTAATTTCGAACTTGATCTTGTTTGAAGTTCAGTGTGTGATTTGAATGCTGCACAAGCATTTACTTCTAATAAATCAGAAGGGAAAGAGTCATTCGGTAAGCCAGGTACACTAACGATGTTTTCATATTGCGACAGACAATCCTACAGTTCCTGAAAGAGGGTGACAGTTTCATCGATAAAATCACTGGCTTCAGTGGAATAGTACTCTTGATAGGTTTCTAATTCAGATAAATGCATCTGGATATACATTGTGCTGATAACAAACTGCAAGGATTCAGACACGCTAGTCTTCTAGACAGATAAGGTATCTAAAACAGAAACAAGTTTAAAAGTTCATATTAATTTGCCAAATATGAGATAAATTGTTATTAAAAGTTACCTTTGATCCCCCTCAGCGTCTTAACTGAGTTGAGAAAGATATTTTGTGTAATGAGATTTGTAATAGAATAACACTACAGAAACCCAAAGGCTATTACGAGAGAGAAAATGAGTTTTGGTGAGATTTTTTGCAGTGAAGAGGTTGCTGTAATAGTTCGTCGTTTTCTCTTTTTGAGAGATGAAGATGAGAATTCAGGGAAGTTTAGATTGTTAGCGTTGCTGTTTTGAGCAAAATTACTACGGAATATGAAATTATTAGAGTTTTTTGGATGCTTTGAATTATGATTATTGCTTAGAAAATCTTATTTCTGCTTGTTTTAGATATTTTTTTCCTACAAACTTCTTTACCTTTCCATGAGATGCTCGTAGAAGGGTTGAAATTTACTAATCGATACGCTAACATCGCTTAGTAATTGTCCGATATCTTCAGAGGATATTGTTGAGAAGAGTCTCAATATACGTTCCCTGCGGATCTGAATTTAATAATAAACTAACCCAATAATAGCAGTGAAAATCAAGGAAATAACTGCAGATTCGATTAGTTATTCGATTTGTCCATTTTTCTAAGATGCATAGCTGTTCGTGAATTTTTAGTTCTTGTCAAACCCAACAGCATCGAAGGTGATTGCTAATGACGGCTGGTTCTGGTAGATAAACGTCAGCTACTGATAAGAAAGATGGATGTTCTGTTAGACTGCATTTCTAAGATCAGCTAACATTATCAGAATAGAGTAGCTGAAAGTTGCCGTTACAGTGTAGAATTCAGGAGTAGCTTTGATTACATAATCCGAAAGCAGATCTAGAACTTGGATGTAGGTGTTCATGACTCTGAATGTATTGTGTACTGATGGATCGGAGGAGACTGAAGTTACGTAATCTTCGTTTAAATCAGTTAAAGAGAGCGTTTATTCAAAATCAATTAATTTCTCTAAATTAGTTTAATTTTCACTGGATTTATAAAGAATAGCTCCCTAGTCTGCTAGCAATTCCATGGTGAAATCAGTGATCAAGTTATTTAAGGACTCTTCTAAATCATCAGAGTACAAGCTGTAGAGTTGATCGTTTTTTTACTCCGAAAGAAAGGAATCAGCAGATAGAAAATGTTCTATGTTTAAGATTAGTAAGATCAGCAGAAACACTCCACTGAGGATAGCCCACATCTAGAGGCTTAACTGTCTGTTCCTGCGGTGAATGCTTTTCAATAGTTAAGTCCTGTGAAGAGAAAGAGAGAGAGAAAAAAATAATTACAAATATATCCCTATTAGTACAATCAATGGTAAATATTTAAAGTACCTTGGAGAGGATCGATGGGTGTTAGCACTTTGGATGCTGTTTTCCCCAGGGACACCATTATTATCAACAATAAATGGCTATTATTATTACTGCTACTGCAATTTTATTGTTTTCTTCCTTTTATTATTTCCATTTCTGGTTATTTTTTCTACCGAAGTAACTCCTCTTTTATCATTATTCTTAGCTGATAACTGCTATTTTTGCTTGATTTCAGGTAAAATATTATGAAGACTTTAATTATTCTAATCGTTTGCAGTCACTAACTGGGCTTAGTTCAGTGTTTGAGTTTATTATTTCGCATAGGATTGGTTTTTGCTGTTATTGGTATTAAATCTCTTTGTTTTCACATTGGATTTACCATCAATATTATTATTATTTGGAGTGAAGAATTCAATCTAATCCTTTGATCTTTACGAGGATGACTAATATGATAGACCTTAATCATCATCATTGCCATAAGGATCTTCTTCGGTAATCCCTTTATCTTGTCTTGTTTTGAGTTGCAGGGAAGAGTTCTAAAACAGTTTGAATTGAGAATTCAATTTCTATTGAAATCTTCCTTTGGCATCTTCAGTCACATGCGTTTGGGTATTCTAAAAATTCTTGTGGTTCTCACCTCCAGGAGATGAATCTCTCTAAGTTGATTTATTATTAATTTTCGCTTGTTTTTAAGATGGAAAGAAAACATTTCTTTTTGGATTCATATCATCGGGGGAATCTGAATTTGAGTCTCTCATCGTATTTACGTTTATTTCCTTGGTAGACGCTGAACCCTACAGAATCCTCGGACTGATTAGATTTAATGCTTCACTGATACTTGTGTTTTACCCATAATTTACTTGAGTTACAAGGTTACTTGCTGAAGTAAAATTCGGAATAGAATTCAGTTAATTATGCACATTTGATTTTTCAGTGTAATGTAAAATGTTGTCTTTGCTTTGATGGTTGTCTTCCTTCTGAATTAGTTCAGGAAATAAAAATCAAAAAAACAAAAGTATTGTCAAAACTATTTTGTTAAAATTATTTGACCGAATTCAAGTGTTTTGTTACTTCAAAATGAAGAGTAATAGAGTTCTCCATATTTTTATCATATTTCTCTGACAAATCTGATTGTTGTAAGTAGAGAGAAGAATTGAATATGGAACCTCTTTTTGAATTAGTTATTTTCGTAAGTGTAATTTACTCTTTGAGATCAAAATGTTCACTGAATTCATCTAATTATTCTTAAACTGTGTCTCTATTTTTTTCTGCTAATTCAATAAGCTGAACACCAAGCATCCTAATTGCATCTTTCAACTGTGTCATCGATACTACCGGTTGGATCTCAGTGATTTGTAGCTCAATAAAACTAACATAAGTGTTCGCTACTGGGAAGAAACCAGCTTTTATCAGAAATAGATCATATTTAGCAATCTCAATAAAAATATTATTATTCTTCTTCGTTAAATCAATATGCGAATTAACTGTGTCTGCCCTAGATTTTGGTTTCAAAATCATTGTCTCAATGAGTTCTCCTGCGATTTTCGTGCTAATAAATCCTAGCATTGGGAGAATATTTCCAATACAAATTTTATTTATTTCATTTTTCTCAAAAATATCCTAAAAGAGCAGCACAAAGATCTTTTCTGCTGAGACAAATATGTTATTCGGTGCTTATCCATTGACTGTCATGTACATATTTTTGTCTTTAATCTATTTTATCCAACTTGATGCACCGAATTCTGTGTCAGATATCTGACTCACTTGGAATTTCATTGCGTAAGGTAACGACCAGCCATTTTAATCAATCCCTATTAACAATGGGTAATCAGCTAACCCTGAGAATAATTATTCTTTTGAAACAAACCCACGGAGGATCTAATCATGAACTGCACTTATGAAAGGAGGAATCATGAAATTAATATTTTTTCCTAGGGCTTCTTCATTTGAGAGAATAGGTACGATATTTTCGAAGTTCTAAGAAACCTTGATGACTTTCCCTATGGTTGATAACAGAGATATAAAGACTACACAGGTTTCTTTGGAATATTCATAAAGTTAGCTACAATTGATGGCTTGTTTGGGGTTGGAGATAATATGTCCAAATTTTTCAGTTAAAATACGCCGATTGGATAACGAACTTTCAAAACAATCTGTGAGGATCTGCAACGAAGAATTCGCTGGGTTGATAGTTAAAAGCTCATCTAATTAGAGAATCAATTTGTTTCGATTTCTTAGAACTTAAAAACTTATCTCAGATAACTGCATTAACTCCAAATAATCGTTCTGCAAGAAACACAGCAATTGCTAATATTCAAGGAGGCAGTTATAATACAGAATCTGCGCATTTGCTAAAGATTCATCGAAGAATGGTGTATCTAACAATTAAATTTTGTAAGTCTTTTCTTTAATCGTAACTCGATCCTAGAATGATCCGAAGGTTTTGACAGCATGCCCATAGATTGTCTCTAAGTTTTAGCTGTCACGATTCGACAAATGTATGTGATCTCCACCGTTTTTGATTTTAATCGTCTCGACAAATGACATTGTTTGATTTTTCATGATATCGATCAAAAAACACCAGAAACTGAAATTCAATTCATTTATGATGAATCCTCTCTCATCAGTCCGCTTGCTGTATTCTTTCATAATGAAATCATTCAAGAACTTTTACCGAATATTCTTTCCTAGAAACTCCTAGCGAGAGCAATCTTCATAGAGATAATCCTATCAGGTTTGGAGTTCAGAAATAAAAAAAAAGAATTAAAAAAATCAAGAAAAGGTCATTTCAAGACAACCTTATTGCAGCAGAATTATTTTTGAAAACAGTTCTCCTTGTGCATGAGAATGATTTCTTCAAGGTACGGTGACTCTTTGTCGTTTGCATAACCATCATATTCACAAGAGAGGTTCTCCTGCAGGTATCTGAGGAAAACATCCACTTCATGATTGGAAATGCTGCCTGCGTTTTTGTTTTAAGGTTTTTTCAAAACAGAAACTAGCTTATTCTACAATTTTTTGAGCTCACAAACAATCGTATTTGAACTTACAATCTCCAGTGATTATTTACGTGAGTGTTCTTGTGCTTCAGAGAATAGTTTATCTACGATATTATTCAACCGATATTGATAGAGTTTTTTTCCAAGACAGAATCCTAAAGGAGTAATTAGCAGCACAGATAAAAAGAAATCTGTCGAATTTGTTGTAATTTCAATGTATAAAAGAATAAAGACACAGAGACACATGAGATTTCTGCTTACTTGAAATGTCTAGACTCTAGAATTCTTAAATGGCATGTAGATTAGATTATACAAGACTTAGAAAGCATAGAGAATTGCTTGAAAAAGAGTGCTAAGCGAATCGTGTTCATACACGCTGGCTAGCATAAGGATGCCATATTAAATGAACAAAAGATACATATTAGCATCGTCAGCACCTTTGGCAAGGAAATCCTGAACTTCAAAGCGATAATCGTAGTTGTGAATCTCCACTAAAAATGCTATTTTTAAAAAATAATGTAAGCGAAAATTAAATAATAATTTTCTAAGAAGTTATATTCAAAACTGAAATTCATGGGGAATAAAAAACTGCAAGAGTATCTTGAAAAAAGTAAGCCAAACAACTTTGATTAAGAGAATTGGTAGAAGACTGTAATGTTCTCTTTCTAGTGTTGTTTTTTTGCAATCACAATATTTTTGAGGCAGTGGGGAGAAAAAAAAGAGATTCTGAAGGAAAAAAAAACAAAAATTCAATCTATGTTGGCAAGTCAAAATTAAGGTTTTTGAATGATTAATTTGTGATCCATTAATTGATTTTTTTTCCAATCATATTATTTTGTTAATTTGTTCAAGCTTTATGAAAAAATGAAAGCTGAAAGGAGGCTCAAAGGAATAAGTAAATATTCTTTAAAATGTTGTTTTTGAAAAGGTTTATTTTAGTATTATTGCCTAGATACAAACAAATGTTTTAAAATATTGTTTTTTCTTTGAAAATATGCCTGCAAAAGGGACATAAATGATGAATAATTCGTTGAGATAGTGATTGTTAAACAATAATTAATTTTACTTAGTAAGAATGCGAAGAAAATGTTAGCGATTTTAAGAGACAGATACTATGAATTCATTGAGATCTCAATGGATAGAATGCCAATAGTCTACGAGTAGATTTAGAAGAAAAATGATATAAAAGTTTATAAAGGCTTCAAGATGAAGTCTATCTAGCCTTTGAATATGAAATTAATGAGACATAGTGACAGATAAAGTAGTAACGTAATGTTAATAGCTAGCAGAAATATCAAGGAGAATATTGAAATATCTGTGGTTTTCAACGTATTCATCCACTGTAAGAACGGATATACTTTCGAATCCTTTTAACTATCAAATTGATTAGATATGATAGGGTATGCGATTATGATATCTCGTAAGCTCATTAGTGTCATTGCGAATGCAAATGATCTATTATAACTTTTTAAAATGTTGTACAAGCATTCGATGTAAAATGCCTGGAATACATCCTGATAAATCCTATTTAATCTATTTCTTAACATATGTAGATATGCTTGGTTTTTAGTAAAATAGAGATTTCCTCCTAAAAAGGGTATCTTGAGTTGATATGTTTGAGAGAATTTACTTGGTATGTATGAGTTATTTGAGAACTGCGAGGAGACACAAAACTAAGAAAAAGATGGGCTGGCTTTGTGAAAGGTAAGTTAATGGGAAACTGCAGGAGATTCAGAGAGAGGTACACCTAAATGAAATCAAGCTAGAAAAAAGTTAATTTTTCCTTCTCTTAAAATTTAAGATTGTGTTTCTTTCTTTCTTCCAGCTTTTAATTTACCACATATTTTTTATGGGCCGGTAAAATCTTCAATTAAATTTCAAGTTGCCTTAAGTAACACTGACAACTGCGTTGAATATGAGAAGAGATTACAAATGGAATAAATGCTGATTTTTGGCAAGATACAATTTAGAAAAAAGAACCAAATCCTTTTTGTATTTTGTTCAACTAATTTCAAGAGAAGAGAAAAAATTTATCTGAATCTGCTTAATTAAGGTGTTGATATTAGTCACATTTCGGCTAAGAAAGAAAAATATATTCTTACTTAACTATTTCAGATCGTGTTTTCCACCAAGGCTCTCTTCTTTCAAGGATAATAATGTTTATAAATGTTTTTTTTTTTTAAATTAATTAACAAAACTTAATTCACCCCACAAGAACCGCAAAAATTCTGGAAGAATAGACTAAAAAAGTCAAAAAATTCCGAGCTAACTTTCTTGATTAAAAATAGCTTGACTTGTTTGATATCCAAAAAATAATTGTCATTTGACAGATTTTGTCTACTGGGGACATATTATCTCATATTAAAAATAGCATAAAATAACTAAATTTATCTATTTTTCAGTAAATAACTTGACAGAAACTTGTTTTAGTGATAAAAATGATTGAATTCGAGAAAGAAAAGGATTTATTAATTTATTCTGTTAACTAGATGGATATTATCTTTAAAGCAAGAGCTGGAAGTTCGAAGAATCAATCAGAAAACAATTAATATTTTTAAGGCGAGTAACTTAATTGATTTAATTAAGTTTACACAGTTCCAGGGAGCAGGATTTAAGTTCAAATAATTAAATTACCTCTGAGAGGGATAAAAACCTATTTTCTTGTGGTAAATAAGTTAAGTTTTTATTCAGAAAACTAAATAATTTTACTGGATCAAATAATTCCTTAGGAGAGCGTAAGGAAAGCGTAGAATGGTAAGACAAAATTAAGCACAAAAAAATAACTTAAAGCAGGGATGTTTATTTCATAGGAATCATTTTTTCTCTAGAAGAATAAGTTTAATGTCAACGAACCTAACCCTTATAATTATATTTTATATGGATAAGTGAGTTGGCAGAGCTTTCTAAACCGAGTTGCTTAAAGATTCTATCCAAGAAGTTGAAATGAATGACATTACTTCATATATGAACAACTTTTCAAATATTTTTTAGGTTTCTTTTTATGCCTTCTTTGGAAATTTTTGATCCAAACAAACTCGGAAGGAGAGTGAGGAAATAGTTGTTTGGAATTTTTGATAGTATTTTAATAGATTCTAAGAATCATTAAATGTTTCTTTTTTTGTGGTAAGAATCAATATTTTGTTCTAACAACACTTTTGAGAAAGAAAAAAAAAGAAAGAAAATAATTCAAGTGAATTAAATAGGAATTTAGAAATTTAGTTGAAAGTAGAAATGAAGAAGTGCCGATGATAAATAGAAATACTTGCAAACTATGGTGGTTGAAGTAAATACAATGAATCACTGAAAAATGTTAGGAAAGCAATATTTCAATAGTTATGTATTTAACAAGGCAATTAAGGAGATAAAACAGAATAAATTAGCATCTACTGAAGAAATAAGACTATTTTCAATCTAAAATAAAAAACAACTCATTTTTTTAAAGAAATGGTAGACTCATTCAATTTGTTAAGAAACAAATATTGAGAAAAAATATCAAGATTGTTGTGATAGTGATGATTCTACTTAGTATGAAGAATTGAGAATCAATGATATTCTCTGAAAATTATCTCAAAATACTCCCAATATTTATGTTATTTCTTACTTAAAATATGAGATAACTGAAGAGTCGATTTTTTTGCAATAGAAACTGTCTTATTATTTTTCAATTCGAATAAAATGAATCAAGGATAATATTTTTGAAACAGGTCATATGAAAATCGTTTAAAGTTATTTTAGGAGTTAGTTGTTAGCAAAAATTAGAAATGAATCTCTTTAATTTCAAAAAGAGATGAAAAAAATGAAGGTTCTTAATGAAAATATTTCCCTTTTTTTTATGATTATTTTCAAGAATTATTTGTTTATTTAATTTGCATTGATATTATAATGTCATAATGAATAATCATTATTTGTACATTTAAAAAGGAAAAAGTGCGGGATCTAGTTGTGTAGTGGGGAGGAAATGAAAGAATTGCATGTAAGAAGAAGGATAAAACTTAATAAAATGAAAACAAAAAACAAAATAAGCAGCGGAGAAAAAACAAATTAAAAAATCAAACATACACAAAATTCAAAGCCAATATCAACGAGAATTTGAAAAACCTTGAAGATTGATCTAATGGAATGACATACATTGTGAGAGTTTTTGAGAGTGGAACTTCTACGCAGAAAACACACAACCAACAAATGATTTTGACTACGAGCCGAACGGGAAACCACCGCTAACGTATGTGTGGCTCTGCGTTCTACTGATACTCCTTATCCTAAACAACCGAACAGCCCTGCAAGCTTCAAAAAAAACTGCAGTTTTTAAACCTTCTCCCCGAAATAATTAATAACTCACAGACTCCTCATCTTCTCGACTCAAACACTCGTGCTTATCAAAAGCAAAAAACCTAAAAGACACAAATGTTCCAATTAAAAATTTAAAATTGTATTCTTGCCATTTTTAAACACGAATTCTTTTCAATAATCGGCATTGATATAGGATATGATAGTTCATAACTTATCGCTATACATGCATATATTGATTATCGTAAAGTAATTGCAGCATTCTTCATCAACAACAACAACAACAACAACAACAACAACGCATAAAAAGCTTCTCTCATAAGGATTATTGAATAAATACAACAACTAAATAACAAATTAAAGTCCAAGTCAATATAAAAGAGATAAATTATAAAAAGAATTTCATTAAAATCATTAAAAAAAAATCAAATTCAATGGGGAAAAAAAATTCAAAAAACAAATTCAAATTTCAAAAATAAAAAAATTAAAATTAAATAAAAAACACATTCAAAAATACAAATAATATGATGGTGTCAAATTTGAGTTTCGGGTGTGTACCCAATCTCCAGTGTTGCAAATGTGATAGGCAGATAACAAAGATACATATGATTTCACTTCAAGTTTCGTTGAAAATTGCGAACAAAAAATCTCTGATATTGCAACGCAAATTTAATAATTATTGATTTTTATAATTCATAATTTTTCCATAATTAAAAATTCTTTTTCAAGTATTTAAGCAAACATTTGATGATTTCATTGAGGTCAAACATGAGCTTCTATGCAAAAACTTTTCGAAAAAAAAAAAAGAAGAATAAATTATGAAACTGGATAATAATCCCTCTTCAAAACAAGAACTTCAAAAATAACTATAAGAAACTACTGTTAAATCTCGTATTCATGCAGATTAATTAAAGAATTAATTAATATTTCCCTCAAATTGCAAAATCATCGTCTTTGCATTTATGCTGGGAGTTAATAATAAGCAAAGATTTTGCTGAATTTCAGATCAAATCTGAATAATATTCGCGATGCTTCGTTTACTTTTGTTGATATAGCCATATTTTAGGGATAAAATAGAAAAAGAAGCACAAATTATGAAAAATTGTTTCTCTCTTTTATCTTGTTTCTACTTTATTTATTTTCTATTCCTGTGCTGAACTTAAAAAGTACCTTAAAAGTTAACTGGAAATCACCCTTTAGAGAATATTTTTCTAATTTCAAAAGCAGTCTTTTTCGATTTTATCATTGCGCATTGCATCCTCATAAAAAGATAGTTCAGTGGAAGATTCGAAAGGTGAAATAAAGGCAAATTGATTAATTGAAAGTAAAAGATCTGATCGAGAGATAGGATTGACCGAAAACTAATAGCATTATTATGGCATCTAACCTGAAACATCCTTTGCTTGTTTCTTCAAGCTCTTCCGCTTCAGATGGAGAAGTCAAAGGGCTTTCTTAGATTTTAAGTGTAAAAAATAGTTGGAAAAAAATAACAATTTCATTTTAAATTGCTTTTGTTTATGATTTTCTATTATTTTTTTCCACAATGAATCTAGGCTAAAAATATCAAGAAACCAGCATTTTCAGTTCACGACATGACGAAAACGTTCATCGATCTCAATAAATCATATGTCTACGTTGGTGATAATTCTCGCTTCTAATAACGAATCACATGGATTCTCTCTTTCGTAAATTAAATTTAGATCTTAAAAAATGGAGAAAGTTTTTCAAAATGAAAACAAAAAAATGCAATAGAAATATTGAGATTTTTTATGAAGGGGATAAGAGCTTCTAATAGCAGATGTGCTATGTGCTTTCTCATCTGATTATTTATATCTTTCCTTTTTTGTTGAAACTTCAAACTTTAACAGCAATGGATCTTTTACAGTATGTTAGTCATGATATCTCCAATTATGTTTAAATCTCCTAAATTCAGCTGTGCGATAGATGATGATTCAGATCTCGTAGATTGCTAAGAAGAACTAGTCTGCATGATGATGTATTCCGGTGAGGGTAGATATGTTATTCATGATTCTGAGCAATCCATAGCTTCAGAGTTTCATCTAATTTGTGATCAAGCTTATCTCATAAACTTCGCTTAGTCAATTATCTTTGGAGGTAACACAACAAAAACAGCAATTACACCCAAGGAAACTATGAAATTTCCTGTCGGCAAGTTATAATTTAAGATCAAATAAAGAGCAATAAACAATATTGCTAATCTTTAATAATTTTGCTTCATTATTCTCAAAAAACATCAGGTTATTTCGTAGCTGGTCTTGTAAGCAGTTGGTTTTCAGATAGATTTGGTCGACGTAAGAGTTTCTTACTTTCCTTAGTCATAGGCAGTTCTGCTTCGATAGCAATCGGATTTTCCATGAATATCTACATGGTCATGGGCTTAACATTCCTAGCAGGATTTGGGATGAATGGCTATGAGACAATAATCTTAGTATATTGCACAGAAATATCTGAGCGCAGATTCCGCGACATTTCCGTAACAGTCCTTTCAATTATGTGGGCGCTATCATAAGTCATCTAGCCGATGGTGAGTAGTGTAGTCAAAGAGTGGCGAGAAATATATATCTACGCGATTGGGTTACCTCTCCTATTCAGCATTGCACTCACTTACAGATATTTCTGTGAGAGTCCACGATATTACGCAAGTAAGAAGAAATACTACGAAGCACGAGAGGTCTTCAGGTATATCAGTGAGAGAAATAAGCGACCACCTTATGAGTTCCATCTGTTCGAAGAAATGGAGGAATACAATGCAGCTGCAACACAGTATATCCGTCCAAATCAGAACAACACTAGTAATTATATTTCTGATAATCAATCTTATTCATATGTTCAATCTCCTTTACCGGAACCATCGAATGATGTCAACAAAAGCATTACCCGCTAGGACACATGCAACTTGCAACGCTAAACGAACATGACAGACTTGTTTAAATCTCGCAAGATTGCCTTTATTTCTTTTGCAATGTGTTACTTTTGGTTTACAAGATATTTCGCGTATTTCGTGCTGCTCTTCTCGATCGAATCCCTTGGAACATAAATATAGCAGAACTTCATGCTCTTAGCTATCATCGAAGTTGTAGCAGCATTGGTTTCAAGTAATATAATTGCAAATATCTATGAATGGGAATTAATATTTTTTTTATTTTTTTTTCTGACAAAAACAAAGTGCCTCTGAAACTACGACTGAGGAGAAAATAAGCCATGAAATCATCGATTGTTCTAATTACTGTCTTCTCATTCTTGCTATCCTTGGTGGAAATCCCTAAAGAGTGCATTCTATCAGAAGACTATTGTGTATCAGAAGAAGCAGCTATATTCCTTGCTATTGTAACTTATCACTTTATAATTTCCTTTATTATGACTGCTAAAAGTATTATAAGCAATAAATATTTTCTCAACATTTTCCCTTTTTCTTCATTTTTAAGCTCCTAAAATTCGGTATTATCTTCTTCATTGTGAATCTGATGTCCTACACTAGTGAAGTCTTCCCAACAGTCCTGAGATCACAAGGACAAGGCATCTGCATGATCGTTGGGTCAATTGGTAAATTATTATTACACTGCACAGGAATTATTTCACATAAAATAAGCTAGCAATATGAAAATAAACTGTATTTTTTTCATTTATTTTGGATTTCTTAGGAAGTACCTTAGCGCCACTAGTAAAATTAACTGATTTGAATCCTCTTATGCTGCTAACTGGTCTAGGCCTGTTTGGATATTTGATCGCGTTGAAACTCGATGAGAACGATGGAATGCGGGATTATATAGAAAGAGAAAATCTCATTTTGCCAGTGATCAAAAAACCAGAAGCCTAAGTGAATATCCAGCTCATGCCTGTCAAATTTGATTGAGAGAAAATGATTGTGGTTCTCCAAATGAATGCATGCGACAAACTCTGCATTGGGTGTGTATGTGTGTGTGTGCATTATTACTAAATTATCAAAAAGAATCACTATTATTATATGTTTATCGTGTTTATCTGTTGTTGTTCGCTGGAAGTATTTCTATTATTTATTAAGCTAGTGTTACTATTCCTTAGTTATTTGTTAATAATTTTGATAATTCTCACATGGCAACTTCATCTTTGGCGCTCATTATGTTAATACGACTGCAGATAGCCTGATCAAAAGTATGAATGTTTTTTTTGTTAAGATGTTCTTAATTCGATCTGGATGGAATATTTTTAAAAGTGTAAATGTTTAATTAAAACTTTTGGATAAGTAGATTAATCAGGAGTGTAAGAGAGAGAGAGGAAAGAATAAGTCTCAGGGGGATAGGTAGAAATGTCTAAGAATTAAGTAACAAGTAGTAATGTGGAGGCATTGCTAGGATACGATGAATAAAAGGAACTTGCTGAGAAATATGGAATTAGATTGCTTGAAAAGATCGATGAAGGAGCATTTGGAGTTGTCTTCAAAGGAACTGATTTATCAGAAGAAGGATCACTCATTGCAGTCAAAGTAAACAACCAAACATGTCAAGGGAGAGAGAGAGAAAGGAAAAGTTTGGAAAGATAACAAGGGGAAAAGTGAACGTTTGCAAATCGATTTCAAAAGGAGAAAACAAACAAGCAAACTATCTAATGTATCATATCCAAAATAATGGTATTTTTGAATAGGTAACCTAGCATGATCGTGAGAAGTACTCTTCCATTGAGAAATCCATCTTAAGTGGGTTGAACCATCCTAACATTGTGAAGTTCAAAAAGGTAAAATTATTAGCATTCCAGTTGAGTTTTTGGAGAAAATAAAAGTTTGATGATTTTTCATTTGCCACAACCCACATTCAGTTTATCGAGGCGCATTCTAACAAATACATTGTGATGGAGTACATAGGCAATGGGAATCTCTGTTAGCTTATCGAAGAGCGCAGACAAAAGAAGAACCCTTTCACGGAATCAGAGATCAGCTAAATTATGTTGAATTTGTTGCTAGCTGTGAAATGCATGCACGAAAACAACGTCATCCATAGGGACATCAAGCCAGGTATTTTGCAGAAATAGGTAGATTCTAGCTAGGGGTTTTAGAGAATCGATCTTGTTTTTGAGAAGATAAGTAGTATCTTAGCTTAATCAAGAGTTGATTTTTTAATAATAATAATATGTACTTACTGAAGCTTTTATCTCCCCCTTTTGCGAACTATCTAAATGAAATGGATTATTGAATAAATAAGGGGAGTAATCAGCAGATAAAAACCTTTGGTTTTTTTTTAATATATTTTTTTTTGGAATTTTGATTCCCCCAAACTCTAGAGAACATTTTACTTGGAAGCAAGGAAGATTTCAGTCAGCTTAAGGTATCAGATTTCGGTTTATCTGTGAAATATCAAGATGGTGCTCCATTCCGATCATACTCCTAATGCTGCGGCACAGTGAGTTTCATGGCACCAGAGATTCTCCTTGATAAACAATACTCCAAGGTTTTCTTCTTAAAATATTTTTCAAAACAAAACTAACAAACAAACAAAAATGGAGAGTTTTACATCTCTTCTTGCAGAAAAAAAGAAAAAAGAATGATTTGGCAATACAAAAGAATTGATTTGTTTTTTGAAAATTCTCAACTTAGCCGATTGATATATGGAGCTGTGGAATCATTCTTTATATGCTCTTCACCATGGGAAAGCATCCGTTTAAGAATAGCACTGAAACGAGAGAGGAATATGTCAAGCAGTTAATCTCATTGAATACAAGCAATAAGACACCCTCGACTGAGATTGCTTTTGCAAAGACACCGTAAATTAATGAGTTAGAGCTAGAATAGCCAAGGAAGAGAAGAGAAGATGATTTATTGAAAAATGACATTTTATTGTTGTTTAATTTATTCTTGTAGATTAGCGAGTGATTTGTTTCCCCGCATGGTTGCGAAGGAGCCTCTGAATCGATACACTGTCAGCTAAGTGCTGAAGCATCCTTTCATAACTAGAAAGCTCGATGCAAGTATTCCTTTGTCTTTCCAAGAAAACACAAGAATTTTTATCAAACAAAGGAAACTAGCTGAAGTAAATACATATGAAGCTGAAATATCATAATTCATGTTCATAGGAAAAATCAAGTAAATCGAAAAAATTCCATTATTCTTTATTTTGTGTAGACTATCAAGGCAATCATGGTGTTACAGCATATTTGTGGGAAAGTTAGTCGATCGAACGAAAATAACTTCAAATTAAATAGAATACCTAGACCACCTACATTGTCGTTAAATACCTAGTTTTTCACTTCCAACATCAACAACAACTAAGCAGATGAAAGTCCTCATCCAATGTCTTCTGCAGTTTCATCCCCTCAACCAACAGATAAAACGCAACTTCGATGCTAAAAGATACTTTTCAGAGATGAACCATCTAATAATGCCTTCACAGACTGTGGAAATCAACAACAGCAACAACAAAAATAATAATAATAAGCAGTGCTTTATTCCTTGTAACTTCCATCGAGAAGCACATTCTCAGTTGATTTCAGCAATTCTCCATAAGCGATCAAAACTATCCCATCGCGAACTCCAGGTACACCAAACTAAGAACGGAAATATGCTCGAAATCACCCGAATATCTCAAGTGCCACCAATTCAATTGATTTTAGTAGAGCCATCCAATTGTAATTGCAATAACCAAATCAGACTCCTAATCCTAATCATCATCATCATCATCTTCTTTCCTTGCATTCAATCGCCAAAAGCAGCAGCAACACTCCTTTGAAATATCAGCAACAACAGTAATTCTTTCCAGAAACACTTTACCACCCTTAACAGCAGTTATCAATGCTATAAAGAACCTCATTAACACCTAAGACAGCTAATCTCGCAGCGAAAATAGCATAATTACATGGATCAAGAGCAGAAAGACTCCGTTCATTATACCAGCCATCAATTGAAGTAACCACACTATCATCACTAGGAAAAAGAAACACTTAGAACAGAGCTGTTTCCCTCCAACGCACTGGGAACATATCCGTACCAACCACGCCAAGCCAATCATCAACAAAAAGCAATTACATAACTGCAGTTACACCAGCAGCAGCAACAAGAAAAGCTACGTTCTAAATAAAATTCTTGAACTCGCAGCCTTCATCCTTGAATGCCACACCAACAAACAATAGCCGTACAACAGCCAACATGAACACCAACAATAGCATCAATTCAGGGAGTGGTGTAGAACAGTAATAATGGCCCTAACAAATACCTGACAACTCATATCAAACACTTAAATCCCCTGGTATTCTACCGTAATCAACTCTTCAAAAATAACCCAAGTTGTCGATCATCTCGAATACTAACATATACAGCTACAGCAATTCGAACAGCCCCAGTGCTATTACTGCTAACCATAAAGCTAACATGATGTCATTCATAACATCATCTTAACCAATAGTCTGCCATACTCTCACTGATTCCACAGAAGATACACGAAATACTCCTTTATTCAGTACGCACAGCCATCATAATAATAATCTTCCACCATATTACAATAGCAGCAATAGCAACAGCAAGAGCATCGACAGCTGCAGCAGTGTCGGCAGTTAGAACAACAACAACACAGCACTAACATCAGCGACTTTCCACTAAGGCTACGGGTAGTCATAAACATCTGCCTCTTTGAGCCTCACGAAGAGCCATTCTTAGTCGAATCTATTAGATTTGGAAGCTAAGAAATCGAAGGAAACCTACAAGAGAAGCCATTTCTCAAACTAGCCTTTCAAATAAGCAGATAGCAAATCAAGGTAGTATGGATATAAGAAGCCACTGGTGATGCTGACACAAGGGGATAACTGTACTGACAATAGTAACATTTAGCAAGAAGTACAAAAGAACTTTGAAAAGATTGACAGCTTTAACTTAGAATGTGGAGAAAAAATATGAAAAAAATTATTGAGGAACATAAAGGTTTATTCTCTCAATCTCGCTCAGTTTTTTGTTGTTGTTGGTTGTTTCACAAATCTTTCTGTCAAACAACAGTCTCATCAGTATATATATCTCTGCCTTCTCATTATGGTTTAAACGAAATAAACTAAAATACTATCGTTGTTATGGTGGCTATTCATAACAAAAGCAATCAACTCAATCAATAACCAATGCTCTCTCTTTCTCTCTCTCGTTCACTTTCTCTCTTTTTCTTTGTTTGTCTCTTTGTCTTTGAATCTCCCATTATATTTCCTTTTTTAACATTCACCATCTCTCCTTATCTCTGGTTAAAATTCAGTGTTAGTGTTCTTTTATTAGCTTAACCTCATTTTCGTCTTTGGAATCCATTACTTTTCATACTCTGCAGCTTTCCTCCTAAAATAGAATGAATACAAAGAAGAAGAAAAATATGATTTCTAAATCATATTATTTCTTTCGGTGAATATTAAGAAGTAAATTCCATTTTTTTATTCATTCATTATGCCTTTCTACTTCTCCTCTTTTGAGAACGTGTTAATGTCTAAAAGAACAATAAATAATTTTTAAAATTCTCCTCCCAATAGTTGCATTCTTCTTCTGACTAACTCTACCTGCACTCGAAAAACAAACAAAATAATCTAAAAGTAGAAGTATCCCCCCAGCAGCAGCAGCAGCAGAATCAGTCTTCGATTTTTTTTTAATTAACTTCTAAGAATTATGATCATTTTCACTCCGCAAACAAATTAAGATTGCAGACATCAACAAACAACAGTACAATACATTGCATAACCAAAAGAGAATTGAATTGAGGCACAATCAAAAAGAAATAATATGAATTTGGTGTAGATGATACAACATTAACCTCCTCATCATCTGCATCTCTAAGGGTATAACCTCGCCGATCTTGCGATACCTCAAGCTGAAAATGCATAGGTTGTTGATCGGTAACTTAGTAGCAGAAAGATAGGAAGAAGCAGAATAACTACAACGAGAGCAAGTGAGAGGATAACTACTGCAATCTCAAGAAACACCTCCAATACTGCGACAAGAAGCAGTACCAGCAGCACCAGTCAAGGGAATACTAGTAACATTAGCAACAATGTTAAACTTGTTGGGAATAGCAATTATTATGTTCCAAGTTTAGCAATGATAGGCAGGAAGGAATTGCACTATTGCAGAATGACAGCATCTTCGCATTAAGGCAGGAAGAACATGAATCAACTTGGTGGCAATTTAGTTTAATCTGCAAGTAAGCCTATTCTTCCTTCTAGCACTGCTGGTGTGAAACACATCACTCAAAGCTAGAAAATCCATCCAACAAACAAAAACAACAATTCCGCTGCGAAGAATGGAAAATAATAATAAAATGGTGACATCCAACAAAGCATACTAGCAGAAGTGAACTGTAGTTGTTAATCTCGTGCTGTGTTTATGGATGGTGCATAGACGAGTGATAGGTTCTATGATTCCCACCATAACACGGAGTTATCGAATCATGCGAATTCTTTAGGATTATGTAGGTTTTATGATCTCAAGAGGATGCTAAAAATCGATGATTTTGAGAATGCACAGCAGCAGGGAGGAGACTAAGTAGCATTGGAGTAGATGATGATGCTAGGCATCGATGAGAAAGATAGACGAATTCATCTACAAGATTTCAAGCAGAAAGTCATGGCATTTCTGAGAATCCTTCATCTCGATAAGCACAATGTCAGCAGGAAGAAACTCTAGAAATGCTTCAAGACTATTGACATCGCGAGCAAGAAATGCGATAGCAACAATAAGAATCATTCCAAGAACGAGCAACGTAATGATCTTGATCACACCAGCAAGATCAAGTTGTCTAACTAGCAGCAAGATGTGGTATCTAG